>ERZ860009.533-NODE-533-length-16839-cov-5.806423_pt1 | contig 16839 bp, 15 predicted proteins | sample MGYA00510114_ERZ860009 | MGnify/ENA primary metagenome ERZ860009 (study PRJEB30046, sample SAMN00715177) | human gut metagenome | study: EMG produced TPA metagenomics assembly of the A metagenome-wide association study of gut microbiota in type 2... | reverse complement strand
ATAGTATTAGATTTAAGGTTAACAAAGGTTGGAGCAAGGCGTTGCTCCTTTTTTTTATGTCTATACGTAAGCTCTCTCCTTTTTCTTATTCATGATAATATAGGAATTACGCTATTTTTCAATAACTTTGCAAAAAGAGAGATGTCAATTATGTCTCGATAAGACAGATCAAAAGGTTCTCTTTTTACGTTACATATAAAAAGATTATTTAATCCTTGTAGAATAATGGAAACAATGCAACCATATTATCGTCTGATGAAATCAATCCTCTTTGTATTATTTCTTTCTTTTGGCATGATTTCATGTGAGAAAGAGGATCCTGTTTCTACCTCTCCAACTACAAGGCAAACGGATGACTCAACTACTGATCCGACAGATCCCGATCCGACTGATCCTGTTGTTCGTTCGAATAATGAACAGACGGTGTTCATGTATCTACCCTGGTCGAACAATCTCACTTCTTTTTTCTATCAGAACATTGCCGATTTGAAAAGTATCATCGGAAACAATATATTGAAGAATGAACGGGTGATCGTATTTATATGTACATCGGCCACCAAAGCCACTCTCTCCGAACTTGTCTATGAGAATGGCAAAAGTGTACAGAAGACTTTAAAAAACTACGATTATCCGGATCCTACCTATACAACCGCAGAGGGCATCACTTCTATTTTGAACGATGTACAAACCTATGCTCCCGCCAAACGATATGCAATGATTATCGGATGTCACGGAATGGGATGGATACCTGTATCGAGAGCAGTTTCACGCAGCAGCTTGCAGATTAGTAAAAAGCACTGGGATTATGAACATGCACCGATGACACGTTTTTTTGGAGGAACACAAACGAAATATCAAACTGATATTACTACGCTTGCCGGAGGTATTTCGAACGCGGGCCTAAAGATGGAATATATACTTTTCGATGACTGCTATATGTCTACGGTAGAGGTTGCCTATGACCTTAAAAACGTAACAAGCCACTTGATAGCTTCTACAAGTGAAATAATGGCCTATGGGATGCCATACGACAAGATAGGCCAGTACTTAATCGGAAATATAGATTACGAAAAGGTCTGTGACGGTTTCTATTCTTTTTATTCAAATTATGTGACTCCCTGCGGAACAATCGGTGTTACTGATTGCTCGGAATTAGACAACCTGGCGGCTATTATGAAAGAAATAAATCAGCGTTATACGTTTAACGAAGAATTAACGGGCGAATTACAAAGATTAGACGGATATACGCCTACCATATTCTTTGATTACGGCGATTACGTTTCCAAACTATGTTCCGATCCGGATCTATTAGAACAATTCAACGAACAGCTGAAACGCACTGTACCCTTTAAAAGGAATACCAAACAGTATTTTACAGCAATCTCTTCCTCCTACTATGGAGAAAGAATTGATATCAATACTTTCTCCGGAATCACGATTTCCGACCCAAGCACTAATCCGGGTGCTTCAAAAAAGAACGAAACAGCGTGGTATATTGCCACTCATTAAATCTACTCTAAGAAGCATACGGTGGTAGAGAGTTGATTCTTCACATGTGGTCTGTCAAATCTCTTAATAAAAATTGAATTGAGAAAACCAATTCTTAATCAATGTTATAAAACATACTTTTTTTCTTGGATTATTTGCTAATTTCGCAATAGTCTGTATCTTTGCATTGTGTTTTTCATAGTATTAGATTTAAGGTTAACAAAGGTTGGAGCAAGGCGTTGCTCCTTTTTTTATGTCCATACGCTAGATACTCCTTTAAACATGGCATGACATTATCCCTTAATCACCGCCATTGGAGCCAGCTCCACCAACGGCTTCACCAAGTCCCGCTCATTCGCTATCACTTGCGCAATATCTTTATAAGCTCCCGGTGCTTCATCCAGTTCGTTCTGCGAACGAAGTCCGTGAATGATACCTTGCTGATCCATTCTCTCCTTCTCTTCATCCAGTGACAAACGGCGACAGGCATCCTTTCTTCCCATTAATCGACCTGCACCATGCGAACAGCTTTTGAAACTCTCCGGATTACCCAGTCCCTCAACAATATAAGACTTGGTACCCATAGATCCGGGGATAATACCGATCTCGCCCTCATAGGCACGCGTAGCACCTTTTCGGTGTACAATCACATCCTGATCGAAGTGATTCTCCCAAGCTGCATAGTTATGGGCAATATTAATCATAGGATCAAAGTCCGTTTCAGGTTTCACTGCCTGGATGGCTTCACAAATACGAGTCATCATCAACTGACGGTTGGCAAAGGCAAAGGCCACACAGTAATTCATTTCACGGAAATAATCCTTTGCCATCTGTGTCTCCATTGGCAGGTAAGCTAGTCCCGATACCATTTCAGAATACCATTTCTCATTCCAATATTGCGCAATCTTATTATAGTGATTGGCAACCTTCAAACCAATGTTACGGCTTCCGGAGTGAATCATCACCCAAACATCAGACGTCGCGGTATCTTTTTGAATCTCAATAAAGTGATTTCCACCTCCCAGAGTTCCTATCTGCTTCAAACAAGCCTCGTACTGATTCTTCAAAACAGGCATCTCTTCAAAGTCGAATCCTTGCGGAAGCAATTCCTGATCCTGCTTTTTATTCTGATGATCGAATCCCAAAGGAACAACTGCACGAATCTTCGACATAATGGAAGTCAAATCCGTATAACTAAAACCTTCCGCTTTTAGATTCGTCTTAATCGCACACATACCACAACCGATATCCACTCCCACAGCATTGGGAACAATCACGCTATTGGTAGCCAACACACCGCCAATAGGCATTCCTTTTCCCGCATGCGCATCAGGCATGATGACAATATGTTTAAATGCAAAAGGCAGTGAAGTCAAATCCATGATCTGCGACATACAAGAGTCCTCTACTTCATCCAACCAAAGTTTAGCGGGTAAACGTGTTCCCATAATTACTTTTTCCATACATCTTTTCTTTTATCAATTCATATAAATCTCGTTATCGGGAGCAAAGTAAGAAGGGAAGTACGAAATCTATTTGCGTAGTTGATATTATTTTTTATTTTTGTAGAAATAATCTATAACATCTATATATAGAACCTAATGAAGAAGATATTAATTATCGGCGCCAACGGATTCACCGGACGCCAGATTGTAAATGATTTATCTGCTTGTAAACAATACAAGCTGACGGGCTGCTCCCTGCATCCGGATATTCTTCCCAATAACGCGGAGGATTATCGTTTCATCGAAACAGATATACGGAATGAAGCGGACGTTAGTCATCTCTTCAAAGAGGTTCAACCCGATGTAGTCATTAATTGCTCCGCTCTGTCCGTGCCGGACTATTGCGAAACGCATCATGAAGAAGCCTATCTTACCAATGTTACCGCAGTAGGCCAACTGGCCGATTTATGCGAAGAATACAAAAGCCGGTTCATTCATTTATCTACGGACTTTGTTTTTGATGGAAAGATAAACGAAACTGCCGGGCTGTTATATACAGAAAAAGACCTCCCTGCCCCGGTCAACTACTACGGATATACCAAATGGAAAGGAGAAGAGAGAGTGGCAGAAACTTGCAGCAGTTATGCCATTGTCCGTGTAGAAATCGTTTATGGCAAGGCACTGCCGGGACAACACGGTAATATTGTACAGCTAGTAATGAACCGTCTGAAAGCCGGACAAGAAATACGTGTCGTATCCGATCAATGGCGGACACCAACCTATGTTGGAGACGTTTCGGATGGAGTGCTACGTTTAATAGAACATACGGCGAATGGCATCTTCCACATCTGTGGCGATGAATGTATGACCATTGCAGAGATTGCCTACCAGGTAGCAGATTATATGAAACTCGACCGTTCTCTTATCCATCCTACCACCACAGAAGAAATGAATGAAAGCACTCCCCGTCCCCGCTTCAGTGGTATGAGTATTGATAAAGCCCGGACAATGCTCGGATACAGGCCCCAAAAGTTAAAAGAAATTCTTGCGAACTGGGATAAATTATAAGGGAAAGAGCACATAACCAACTTTTTACAACCATCTATCTCGTTCCGGATATTCCTTTCTCTTTATTTATTGCATATTTATTTTGAAAATATGCAATAAATAACTATCTTTGCACCAAATTCAAAAAAGACCAATGATGAATCAAACATTACAATTACATAACGCTACTCTTTTTCTTGCAGGAATACCTATTTTCTGTAAGTCTTGTTGCGTGCATGTGCATTGGTTCAGTGGATTCATCTAAATTTCCCAACTATTTCTTTACAGGAACTACCTGCTGACTTGTTTTGTTAGCCATAGCAGTATTCCTTTCTGATTTTCAAGCAGATGTAACATCTTCTTTGAAAATTCTTTTGTGTGTTGTCAATCATCAGTTTAACCTAACCCCAAATATATACAATTATGTTCTCTATTATATCTACCATGTTTTTAGGAATCGGCATCGGCTATGTATTGCGTAACTGGAGTATTCTACAGAAGACAGAAAAGACAATTTCTCTTACAATATTCCTGTTGCTCTTTATTCTCGGTGTATCTATCGGTTCTAATAGCCTGATTGTGAACAATCTTGGTAAGTTCGGATGGCAAGCCATTGTTCTTGCTGTGTCCGGTGTATTGGGAAGCCTGATTGCTGCCCGTTTGGTACTACAATTATTTTTCAGGAAAGGAGGCGAACAATGAAAGGAAGTCTGATCGTTATAGTATTCTTTTGTGTAGGCTGTATCATGGGAGCTTTCAATAAGTTCGAGTTCGATACGCACACAGTTTCCATGTACATACTTTATGCATTAATGTTACAAGTAGGAATCAGCATCGGTTCCAATAAGAACCTGAAAGCCATTGTTTCACATTTGCACCCTAAAATGTTGCTGATTCCATTGGGAACAATTATCGGTACGCTGTTATTCTCCGCCCTGGCAAGTTTGCTATTGCGTCAATGGAGCGTGTTCGACTGTATGGCAGTGGGAAGTGGATTTGCCTACTATTCACTCTCTTCCATCCTTATCACCCAATTCAAAGAACCCTCCATAGGACTGCAACTGGCTACGGAACTGGGAACCATTGCCCTACTGACTAATATTTTCCGTGAGATGATGGCACTTCTTGGTACTCCAATCATCAAGAAGTACTTCGGGAAACTCGCTCCTATTTCAGCAGCAGGAGTCAACTCGATGGATGTACTGCTGCCTTCCATCACCAGATATTCAGGAAAAGAAATGATTCCCATCGCCATCCTGCACGGCATTCTGATTGACATCAGCGTTCCCGTTTTCGTTTCTTTCTTCTGTAATCTTTAACCCTGTCCGGGAATAATAACCTTATTTATTAATGCCCGGAAACAGCCAATACAAACTTGATATCAGCATAGGAGACATCGTCTCCTAATGCTACCTTTATAGCGAATATTCCCATGTATTCATGTTCATCCAAATACTTGCGAATCTTCGCTATATTTTCAGCTTTCACCACCTGCTCCACTTTGATCTTTCCCGAACGGACATAATGCTCCAGATGTCCGGCAATGGTTCCGGATACCAAATCACGAGCCTTGGCTATTTCATCTATATTCATTCCCTGACGGAACATTTCATAGCTAACCAACTTCGTATCTTTCTTCGCCTCCTTCTTTTTCTCCTTCTCCGCCTCTTTCTCCTGTTTCTCTGCCTCTTTCTGCAGCTTCGTCTTTCGTTGCCTTGCAGTATCATCACTATTACCGGAGGAGATTAACAGATCCGTCATCTCCGGTCTTTCCAATTGATTCTCCGCCACATACTTGCGGATAATACCCAGAATCTCAAGCCCGTATTTCTCTACTCCTTTCGCTCCAAAATAAGGTATTGCCTCCAAAGCTCTTGGACTATCCGGTAGCAGATTCACAATCCCCATCAATGCCTTTTGTTGCATAATCACATAAGCAGGAACATTCATCTCCCTTGTTTTAGCTGTTCTCCATTCAGACAGGGCACGATAAAGCTCCGGATGCAGAATATCCGTAGGAACTTCCACCTTTACCTTTTCAGCACTGCGTGTACGCTCTTTCCGTTCCTTGCGTTCTTTCTTCTCTTTCAAAGCCTTCGAAGAACCGGAGGACGTAGAATCATCTTCAAGGCTCAACATTACTTTAGCCTTCAACTTCAAATAATCCGTGATAGCAAACTTCCCTCTTGTAGACACAGCTTCCAACAAAGACTCTTTAATCCACAACGCATCATCCAGCGCCTGCATACGCTCTGCCAACAGCTTTCTCAACTCTTTATTATCAAGAGGCATATTAGTCTTATCATACAAAGCCCGAACCGGTTCCAACTCCTTATGAAAATATCCGGCACCGGAACGAATCCGCTCCTGCAACTCCTCATTCGCCGCATAATCCTCACTCTCATGTATCAACCGGGTATACTGATTGCGGAAACGTTGAGACACCTCCACAATCTTCTCTTTAACATGGGGAGCCAACGCCTTATATTCAGCCAACTGCTTCGGAAAGAGCTTGTACAAATCCTCATCCATAAGACGAAGCAACCGTTTATAAGCCTGATCGATCGAATAGAAATTAAACAAATCACTCAACAAATCAAAGAAATACGCCCTTTGCATATCATTCAACTGCTGGCTACCCGGCTTATTCTGCTCCACCGCTTTGGTGAAATTATCCACCGTAGCATCACTTATTATGGCTTCCCTGCGCAAAGGAGACTCCAACACCATACCCTCCAGCGTCTTGCAACGACTCAAAGCCACGTAAGTTTGTCCATGTGCAAAGGAATTCCGCGCATCAATAATAGCACGCTCAAATGTCAAACCCTGACTCTTATGTATCGTAATAGCCCACGCCAAACGAATAGGATACTGGCGGAACGTCCCCTCTATCACTTCAGTGATCTCCTTCGTCTCCTCATTCAACACATACTTATAATTCCCCCACTCTTCCGACAACAACTGAAATTCGGATCTATCCCCTTTACCACGCACCACAATACCCGTTTCATTAACCGCTACCACCTCACCAATCATACCGTTATAATACCGTTTCTCGGACGATGGATCATTCTTCAGGAACATTATCTGTGCTCCCTCCTTAATTGTCAGAAGTTTATCCGCAGGATACGAATATTCAGGAAAATCCCCCTCTATCTCGGCACTAAAATGATACGCCTTGCCGGGCAACGATGCCAGTTCGCAATCATTAACCCTCTGTGCCTGATTATTATGTGTCGTCAGACGAATATATCCCTCTTCTTTCTGCGGCTGAAAGCCGGGCTGATAACGACGGTTCAGTTCATTCAACACTTCATCATCCGCCTTATTCTCCCGAATTTTATTTAATAAAGAAAGGAAGAACGTATCACTCTGACGATATACTTTCTTGAGTTCAATCGTCATATATGCCGTTTCTTTCAATGCATGACTTGCAAAGAAATAAGGAGTCTCATAATACTTTCTCAAAAACTCCCACTCATTGTCTTTCACGACAGGCGCCAGCTGTTGCAAATCTCCAATCATCAACAGTTGCACCCCACCAAAAGGTTTCTCCCTATCGCGATACCTCCGCAGAGTTGCATCCACCGCATCCAACAAATCAGCACGCACCATACTGATCTCATCAATAACCAGCAAATCCATACTACGGATGATATTCCGCTTTTCTTTACTATAACGATAATGTGTCTGGGAAGAATTAAAGGTTGTTTCGGGCACAAAAGGAGCAAAAGACAACTGAAAGAAAGAATGAATCGTTACGCCTCCCGCATTGATAGCTGCAATCCCTGTCGGAGCCAATATGACCATGCGTTTGGGCGTATGTTCTTTCAATCGTCTAAGAAATGTCGTTTTCCCGGTTCCAGCTTTTCCGGTAAGAAATAAATGGGTGCCTGTATTTTCAATGAACTGCCAAGCAAGCTGCAGTTCCGGATTATTTTCCATGCTTTTCCAATTTTCGGTAAAGTTACTGAATATTCTTTTTCTTTCGTCTTGATACGAAAGAAAAAGAACCAAAAAGAAAGAATCAAGGCTGCGTTTTTCCGGCTACTCCGGTGCTTCCTCCGGCTAAAGGGCAGAAACTCGCTACGCTCAAACAGTCTGCCCTTTTTAACGCCGGAGAAACCACCTGCGCTTGACGCCGGAAAAACGAGGCCGGAAGACCTGCGGGTGGAAGCCTTACAATGTGGGAAGCTTTATTATTAAAAAACTCACCATATAAAAAGAGGACATAGAATAAAAGGCTAATAGAATGATAACCGATGTAGCCTATGTAGTATAAAGAGACTTATGAAAGGTTTATACCCCTTATAAAAAAGCTTTGCTATATAAAAATCGCAGACGTTATACGACTCAATATAGCAAAGCAGAACAATATATAATAAAACTATTAACGATATAACAGCGACTCACCAAAGCAATATCAGACATATCGCACAGCTTCCCCACAAACCTACCCTAGAACATTCAAGCAGCAACACCCACCCCACCAGGTTCCCCGGCCTACTTTTTTCTCCATCAGGCGAGCGCCCGTAACGGAGCGTTAAGAAGGGCAGACTGTTTGAGCGTAGCGAGTTTCTGCCCTTTAGCGAAGTGAAGGAAGCGAGTAGGAGAAAAAAGTCAGCCTTGAATTTTTCTTTGCTTCTTTCTTTTGTTTCAAGACAAAAGAAAGATGATTAATTACTTCATGGATCCCCCTACAATATCCAGCAATTCGTTTGTAATCGCCTGCTGACGACTCTTATTGTACTGCTTCGTCAAATCCTGGATCAGCTCGTTTGCGTTGTCCGTAGCCACTTGCATAGCCAACGTACGTGCAGCATGTTCCGAAGCATTGGAGTCAACAGCGGCAGTAAAAATCTTCTGGCTCAATACAGTGGGGATTAAGCTCGCGATTAATTCCTCTGCGTTCGGTTCGATGATATAATCATTGGCAATCTCGTTCTCCTGTACCTCCTCTTTATTCTCTCTGTCCTCTTCACTTACGACGTTCGTCAGATTAATGGGGAGATACGTCTCACGAAGAAGAATCTGTACCCCCATTGATTTGAAGTGATGATAGATTATTTCCACCCGGTCCACTTCGCCTGCTACATACAGATCCATCAGTCGGTGAGCCAGTTCGGCAGCCTCCTGATACGTTGGTTTGTCGGAGAGCGTTGGAGAAACCTCCTGCGGTTTGAAACCCATCCGTTTGGCCGCTTCATCCACCTTCTTGCCTACCGGGAATATCAAGATATTATCCTGTCCTAAAGTACGGAATTCCCCGATAGTCTGCATCATCATTTTGATGACATTGGCGTTGAAAGCACCACAAAGAGAAGTGTTCGAAGAAAAAACAACGATTGCTACACGCTTCACTTCACGCTCCTGCACATAAGGAGATTCGATAGGCAGGTCCGCGCTTAGGAAGTTAGTCAGAATCTTGTTCAACTTCTTTTGATAAGGCAGCATATTCTCAATGGCCCCTTGTGCCTTGTGTAATTTGGCAGAAGCCACCATCTTCATTGCTGAAGTGATTTTTCGGGTACTCTTGACCGAATTTATTCTGGTTTTTACTTCTTTCAGTGAAGCCATAGTGATAATTAAAAATTAATAATTAAAAATTAAAGGGCGATCTGATTTATAAAAAAGCCAATTAGATAAATCAAAAACCATTCAGATTTATTTTAAAGGCCAATCAGATAAATCAATGACCGATTAGATAAATTGTTTAGTGACCATGGCGGCAGTCTCTTCGATAGCCTTAATCACATTATCATCAATCACACCCGTTTTCAATACATCCAATACATCCTCCTGATGATTCAGTTGCAGCGATTCGATGAAGCTACGTTCAAAGTCCTGCACCTTATCCAGAGGAACATCGTGGAGCAGTCCGTGTGTACCACAGTAGAGAATAGCAATCTGCTGTTCTACGGGCATCGGGCTGTATTGAGGCTGAATCAACAGCTGGCCGTTCTTACGTCCCTTGTCAATCGTCAATGCGGTAATCGGGTCCATGTCGCTACTGAACTTGGAGAACGCTTCCAGTTCACGATACTGTGCCTGGTCGATCTTCAATGTTCCCGCCACTTTCTTCATAGCCTTAATCTGCGCGTTACCACCTACACGGGATACAGAGATACCGACGTTGATAGCCGGACGCGTACCCTGGTTGAACAAGTCAGTTTCAAGGAATATCTGTCCGTCGGTGATAGAAATCACGTTCGTCGGGATATAAGCCGATACGTCACCAGCCTGCGTTTCGATGATAGGCAATGCCGTGAGCGAACCACCGCCTTTGACAATTCCCTTCAGACTTTCCGGAAGATCGTTCATTTCGCGAGCCACTTCCTCCTGACTGATAATCTTGGCAGCACGTTCCAACAGACGGGAGTGCAGATAGAAGATATCACCCGGATAAGCCTCACGACCTGATGGACGGCGAAGAATCAGAGAAACCTCACGATAAGCTACCGCCTGCTTGGAAAGGTCATCATAAACCACCAACGCATGACGACCGGTATCACGGAAATACTCGCCAATGGCAGCACCCGCAAAAGGAGCGTAATACTGCAATGCAGCCGGATCACCAGCCGTAGCAGCCACCACAATCGTGTAGTCCAGTGCTCCGTACTCACGAAGCGTATTAACGATAGAAGCAACGGTAGAACCCTTCTGACCGATAGCCACATAAATACAATATACAGGATCACCTGCCAGGAAGTTACTGCGCTGGTTGATAATCGTATCAATAGCGATGGCAGTCTTTCCCGTCTGGCGGTCGCCGATAATCAACTCACGCTGTCCGCGACCGATAGGAATCATGGCGTCTACCGCCTTCAATCCCGTCTGCAACGGTTGGTTCACAGGCTGACGGTAGATTACCCCCGGAGCTTTCCGTTCCAATGGCATATCATACAGTTCGCCACCAACCAGCCCCTTGCCGTCGAGCGGTTCGCCCAGCGGGTCGATCACACGTCCCAGCATGTCCTCTCCTACACGGATGGAGGCGATACGTTTGGTACGCTTCACGACGAATCCCTCTTTGATCTTGTCCGTCGGACCCAACAGCACAGCACCCACGTTGTCCTCTTCGAGGTTCATCACGATTGCTTTGATACCATTGTCAAACTCCAGCAATTCATTGGCTTCGGCATTTCGCAATCCATAGATACGCACTACGCCGTCGCTCACCTGGAGCACCGTACCGATTTCGTCAAGTTGCACATTGGCGTTGATTCCTTCGAGCTGCTTGCGCAATATATCAGATACTTCGCTTACTTTTATATTTTCAGACATTATACAATTCTCCTATTCTTATCAATAAATTGTTGTTTCACTCGCTTCAACTGCGTGGCAACGCTTGCATCCAGTCGGTAGTCGTTGACATCAAAGATAAATCCGCCTTCGATCGAAGGATCTATCACCGTTTCGAGTTCCATCTGGGCGTGCAAGATATGCTCTGCTGCGGAACGAATCCGGTTTTCCGTTTCCTTGTTGACGGGAACGGCTGTAATGAGCTTACCCACTCCGATATGCTTCAGCTTCCGGTAGAGATCCAGATACATCAGGCTGATAAATTGCAGATAGCCTTCACGCCTGTTTCGCAGTACCAAAGTGATAAAACGGACAAACTCTCTGGTCGATTTTCCGTCACCGTCGGCAGCCGTGCAGACTAACGCCAACTTTTCCTTCGTTGTGATGACCGGATTATCAAGTGCTTCGCGCAAACCGGGCTGTTCACAAAAACTGTGCGACAGCGTCAGGAACTCCTGATATAACCTGTCCTCCAGACCTTTTTCCTGTGCATATTCAATGATGGCTTTTGCATAACGCATTGAGAGTATTCCGACTTCCATCTTCCTTAGTTCTTATTCGGGGTTAGTACTTCATCCAGCATACGGTCGATCATGCCCATCTGTGCTTCCTTGTCCTCAAGACTCTTGCGGAGCACTTTCTCGGCGATGTCCACAGAAAGCACGGCTACCTGGCGACGGATGTCGCGGATGGCTTCGTCTTTCTCTATCTGGATTTGTTGTTTCACCGCATCCAGTTCTTTTTGTGCGGCAATTTCGGCTTGTTTACGGGCCTCGTGAACAATCTTGTCACGTTCTTCCATTGCTTCCCTCAAGATGCGTCCTTGTTCTTTGTTGGCGGCAGCCACCAATGCGTCGCCTTCCTCTTTCAGTTTAGACAACTGGGCATTAGCCTCTCTCGCCACCTCCAAAGACTGGTCGATATAGGTCTTACGACCCTCCACCATCTTGATGATGACGGGGAAGCCGTATTTCGCCAATATCACGAACACAATCCCGAATGAGAGAAACATCCAGAACAGCAGGCCACTATCAGGTAATAGTAATGACATATCTTTTAATTAGAAATTAAAGACTATAAATTAAAAGCTGGGGTGGGTTCTCCCTTTTAGAGGAAGAACACCAACAGACAAACTACTACCGCCAACAGAGCCACACCTTCAATCAAGGCGGCGGCGATAATCATGTTCATACGGATGTCCCCTGATGCTTCCGGCTGGCGTGCGATTGCCTCCATTGCCGAACTACCAATCTTACCAATACCCAAACCAGCTCCGATTACTGCAAGACCTGCACCGATAGCTGCACCTAATTTACTAACTCCTACTGCTGCTGCAGTGGCTTGTAACAATACTGATAGTAACATAATTTTCAGTTTTAAAATGGTTTATATTTTCTCTTGTTTATTATTTAATCATTCATTCCGCGCGTTTATTCCGTATTCTTTTTATCAACGTTTTCACCGCGTTTCATTTCAATTTTCTTCAGCTTTCACTTTGGCACCTTCCTGTGCCAGACCGATAAACACTGCCGACAACATCGTAAATACGTAAGCCTGGATGAAAGCAACCAACAACTCAAGCGCATTCATAAAGATGTTGAACAATACAGAAGCCACCGTCAGCGTGCCGTTCAGTGCAGGCCCCATGCTTGCCGAGATAAAGATCAGGCAGGTAAGCACCAGCATCGCCATGTGTCCCGCCAGCATATTGGCAAAAAGACGAATCATCAAAGCAAACGGTTTCGTAAAGATTCCGAAGAACTCGATGAATGGCATCATCGGTATAGGCACTTTCAGCCACCAAGGTACATCAGGCCAGAAAATATCCTTCCAGTAATGTTTCGAACCGAAGATATTCACTGCCAGGAATGTGCAGACTGCAAGCACCATAGTGATAGCGATATTTCCCGTCACGTTCGCACCTCCGGGGAAGAACGGAATCAATCCCATCATGTTATTGATAAAGATGAAAAAGAACGCTGTCAGCAGATACGGTGCAAACTTCCGGTAGTTGGGTCCTACACAACTCTTGATAATATCGTCGTTCACCATCATGATGAACATCTCCATGAATCCGATAAATCCTCCCGGCGCTTTCGCTCCTTGCGGACGTTTTCTGTACCAGTGTGACACGCTCAATACGATGATGAGCAACAACACGCTGTTGAACAGCAAAGCAAATGTCACTTTCGTGATGGAAATATCCCACGGGCGGACCTGTTCGCCTGCCGCATTATACTCTACCAGTTTGCCCTCGTACTTACTTCCTTCGGGAGCGATGGAAAGTCCTTCATAAGTCCCTCCATTCTCTTCGAGACGGGAAGAAAGGAACGTGTGCCAACCTGTAGTGCTACTATAAACAATAATAGGTAATGGTATAGTAATGTGCGTGTTACCCCACGTCGTAATATGCCATTCGTAGGAGTCGCCGATATGACCGAACACAATTTCTTTCACATCCACCGTGTTCTCCTGTTCCTCTTTCGGAGTAATCTCGTCCTGCGTCTGTTGTGACACCGCTTCCCCCTCCTGTTCCTGTGCAAGAACCGGCAAGCTGACTGCCGCCATGAGGCAGAACAGAATCAACGGAGCTACTATGTTATGCAACTGTTTCATTTTTCTTCTTATTTTTCTTTTTCCGTTTCTGATTCAACTCAAAAGAGAAGAAGAACCAGGTTTCGAATACCAGATATATCAAATAGAACAAGATAAACGTCAGCAGAAAGGCTCTGGCTTCTTCGCGAACGGCAAGACAATAAATCAATACCAGAATCAGCGAAAGAATCATTTTTATCATCTTCGTTGCCAGATACAACAGTAACATTCTCTGTGGAGCATGCCGACGGCAAGCGTCGAAAGCATAAATGCTAAACAGCCCGAAGAAGTAAAAATAGATCGGAATAAACGGATACCCTCCGAAATAATGCCCCGGCAAAGCGAAGTGTAGAATGACAGCTCCGAGTGCCCCGCTAATTACCGCAAATAAGGTATGCCACCAAATAAAATTCCGTTTAGTTTTACTAATATTCACCATGTTACTGTGTTTTTCTGTAAGATTATAACCTCGTTTTTTTCAATGCTTAGTCTTTGTGCCGGTGAGGAGTTTCCGTCAGGAAACACAGGCAGAAACCGTACCGTCACTCATTTCGACAAAACCGCCCTGAATATCCATCGTGTGCCTTCTCCCTCCATCGTCGTATAACTCAACGTTCCCGCTTTCAGCGACGATACAATGGGCGCATGCCCCGGCAGAATAGAAAACGAACCGATCATGCCCGGCAATGTGACAATCTTCACATCTCCGTCGAATATGCTCTTTTCGGGCGATACTATACTCAAATGCAGTTCTTTCATCATGCTATCTTTTTATTTTTTTGCTGCCTGTTCCAGCAATTTCTTACCTTTCTCTATTGCCTCCTCAATGGTTCCGACATTCAAGAAAGCCTGTTCGGGAAGATAATCCACTTCTCCTTCCAGAATCATCTTGAATCCCTTGATGGTGTCTTCAATACCCACCATCACACCCGGAACGCCTGTAAACTGTTCAGCCACGGCAAACGGTTGTGAAAGGAAACGCTGCACACGGCGGGCGCGGTTCACTACCATCTTGTCTTCTTCCGAGAGTTCTTCCATACCGAGGATGGAGATAATATCTTGTAATTCCTTGTTACGTTGCAGAATTTGTTTCACTTGCTGCGCTACGTCGTAGTGTTCCTGGCCAACAATGTGCGGGTCGAGGATACGTGACGTAGAAGCCAACGGGTCTACCGCCGGATAAATACCCAGCTCCGTAATCTTACGGTCGAGCACGGTAGTTGCGTCCAAGTGGCTGAAAGTTGTTGCAGGAGCCGGGTCGGTCAAGTCATCGGCAGGCACATACACCGCCTGTACGGAGGTGATAGAACCTTTGCGGGTAGACGTGATACGTTCCTGCATCGCACCCATTTCCGTAGCCAACGTGGGCTGGTAACCAACAGCGGAGGGCATACGTCCCAAAAGGGCGGACACTTCCGAACCTGCTTGCGTGAAACGGAAGATATTATCAATAAAGAACAGAATATCGCGTTTCTCACCTTCTTTTCCTGCGTCGCGGAAAGATTCCGCCACCGTCAGTCCGGACAATGCCACAGAGGCACGTGCGCCCGGAGGCTCGTTCATCTGACCGAAAATCAGAGACACTTGCGATTTCTCCAGTTCGTTATAATCCACTTTCGAAAGATCCCAGTGACCTTTCTCCATTCCTTCTTTGAATGCTTCGCCGTAACGGATTACACCGGATTCAATCATTTCGCGCAGCAAGTCGTTACCTTCACGGGTACGTTCACCTACTCCGGCAAATACAGAGAATCCATTATGTTTCTTGGCGATATTATTGATAAGTTCCTGAATCAATACAGTCTTTCCTACACCGGCACCGCCGAACAAACCGATTTTACCACCTTTGGCATACGGTTCGAGCAGGTCGATCACTTTGATACCTGTGAAGAGCACCTCTTGCACAGTAGTCAAATCCTCAAACTTAGGGGGGTCGCGATGAATGGAATATGCACCTTTGCGGTCGAGTCCTTTCATACCGTCGATCGAATCACCGACTACGTTCATCAGTCGTCCTTTAATCTGTTCGCCAATCGGCATCGTGATCGGGCCTCCGGTGGGATACACTTTCATGCCTCTCTGAAGTCCGTCAGTACTGTCCATCGCTACGGTACGCACCGTATTTTCGCCGATATGTTGCTGAACTTCTACAACCAGTATTTTGCCGTTTGGCCTCTTTATCTCCAGTGCGTCGTGGATGCTTGGCAGCACCAATTCTGCATCCGTACCCTCAAAGTACACATCGACCACAGGGCCGATCACCTGCGAGATATGTCCGATAATCTGTGACATAAGCAATCTCTAATTTATTTATATTATTCTTTTCTCTCCTTTTTGACTTTATAATATGAAAGGAATGCACATTTTTCGCGTTTTACCTATTTCATTATTATAATAAACAGTTGAGTTCAGTTTTTGTTCAACTATTTTCTATATCCCATAAACTTCTGTCCTTAGAAATAGTTAAAGAAACAACTGCGCAAATGTAGAAACAATTCCGTGTCGTTGTGCTTCCTTTTTCATAATTTGTCGTTCGATAACACTTATTAGACCTACAATGACTACAGATTGACCAATTCAGGCAAATTTCTGCTACAAATCAATAGCAAAACAAGTTTGGGGGCAATAATCTATCAATAAACTAAATTAACCCATCGAGTTTCCTATCTCTTTGTTAAAAATCAATGGATTAGCAAAAACAAGAAATAGTGGCAAAAACAACTAGTTTTGTGCTCGAACACAGAAAAGTCCGTATTTTCATGTTTTCCTTAAGAAAGTTTAAAGCCATATTTCCTGTTTTTCTCCTATCTATTCTATTCCTTATATATTCCGCATTTTTGCATTAAGATTCACATCCATCTTTATAAAGTTCCCAATTTGCATAAAAGAGCAATATAATAACGCCACATACAATTATTATCTCATTTTTTTGCTGTAATTTTGCACCACTAATATAAAACAC
>ERZ860009.531-NODE-531-length-16860-cov-2.199405_pt1 | contig 16860 bp, 8 predicted proteins | sample MGYA00510114_ERZ860009 | MGnify/ENA primary metagenome ERZ860009 (study PRJEB30046, sample SAMN00715177) | human gut metagenome | study: EMG produced TPA metagenomics assembly of the A metagenome-wide association study of gut microbiota in type 2... | reverse complement strand
TACCTTGCCACCTCCCTTATCATGCACTGCTTTGTTGCATTATTAATAGCCTCCGTATTCAGCGTCACACCATCACTTTTTGCTCCGAAATCGCAGATATTCACCTGATAATCGGGGAAGACGGGACGCTCTATCGTGGGCATGGAGAAAGGAAGGTCTGCATACATCGCCTTCAAGTCAGTCTCCATATCCACCTGCTTGGCAGTAGTCTGACAAGCACAAAATAGTCCTAAGATGACCGGTACCAAACCAGCCATTTGATTCAATCTACTCATTGTCTCTTTTTACCTTACATATTTTATTATTTGAACCAAGCCGCATCGGTGTAACCATCCCAACTCATGATGATTTCACGCGTACCGAAATATTGGTCATACTGTTCCTTACTAAGTTGCAATACCGTATTGCGCACCGCCGCCGGAATGGATTGGTAAATATCGGAACCCGATTCCGTCTTGCAGTTGTATAATTTACAACCGGTGGAAACAGTAGGCACAGCCGGAGTCAGCGGTTTATTCTCGCCTACAAAGTTGGGCCCATACACATCGGCAAACGTACAATGCAAGAAGGTCAGGTTGTCCGGCTCGAACTGATAAATCAAAGTAGAGTTAGTGACGCCTTCGCCTACCGTGAAACGGCTGTTCAGGAATACATATCCCAAGTAACCCGCCCTGACCCGCGCTTGCATTACAGCACGTGTGCCGGTAGGTGCATGGAGCTGGCAATCTTCAAACAGAACGACCTTGCCCGAACCCCAGATAAAATCGGTAGCTCCGGCTATGAAACAATCTTTGAACCAGTTGTAACCGCCACCCGGAAGCAAAGTATCCTGAAAGCTCAAGACACGACAATTGATGAAAGCTGCCGATTTATTGTTAATATAAAGCGCCTCTGCCTGGCCATTTTTGCCTAGCGTCCAACCGTAAGCATTCTCTATCGTCACATTTTCAAAGCGGATTTTATCACTGTTGCCATCCAGTATCACCACCGAACGCCCTCCGGAAGAAGGTACAATAGTGCCTGCCGGAGCAAACTGATCGATATTGGTTCCACCACCTATACCACCGTTAATATCATTGCTATTATCATATTGGATATTGACAGCGGTATTATCACCGGCATTTCCTTTTATCGTGATATTGCTTTGATCGCGCAAGTAAATAATCTCCTGATAGATACCATCATCCATCCGGAAAGTCTTGGGTGCATTCAAATCGATCTGTGTGGCACAGAAGTCGATGGCACCTTGCAAAGTATAAAAGTCGGCATTGGGGTCGGTATGACTAATCTTCACCTCATAGTTCGGTCCGGTCACGACTGGCGCAGACTTGGTTTTGAATGTCCATGCACGACCATATACTCCCTTGAAATCTGTTTGCTTCACGGCGGCCTGTTCGATGGTTACATAGTATTCGGTATCATACTGCAAACGTTGTTGATGAGGCTTGATGATAAAGTTGTTACCCTCCACTCTTGCCGGATAGTAGTTGACGATGCGGCGACTGACAGAAGAACCCGTAGGCGTGACACCGATAATATCCATCCATGTATTCAGTTTGGTAACCCCGTCCACGATAGACTGTCTGCGTTCTGCCATATTGATTTCGTCTACCAGTTTATGGTCGCTCATACGATAGATACGGATACAACCATTCGTACCAAGTTCGGGTGCAGCACCTTCAAATGTAATTTTCAGTTCAGTGTCCGCAAGTGCTTGCTGCGTACCATCAGCAGGTGTGAAGGCATATCCTGATACAGGAGTCTTGTCACCTTCGGCTGTACCATCCTCACTGCTTCCGTCTTCCCAAGGAGCCGATGAGTTTCCGCCATCCACATTTTCGAGACGTCCCATTTCTACAAAGCCGCTATCGTCTATGTAGAGTGCAAAGGTGTAGCTGTAACCTTTGTGGAACTGCGGCAGCGCAATGTCCAGATTGGTAAATATCCACTCTTTCTCTCTATCGTCCAATACAAAAGACACCTTATAGCTATCCTTCAACGCCGTAGGAAGAATAATAGCCTCGTAGAATCCTGTTGTTGCATTGTGATAAGGGGTGATTGTAGCAACAGAGCTTTCGTCAACCGTCAGTACATCAGTCTGTACGTTGAACGAGGCTTCAGTTTCATCCCTTCAATACGCACATTGCTGACTTCCAACGGATTCTTTTCCAAATCCACAAATTTCAGAATCACTTTAGCCAAACGATGGCTAAAGTTGAGTGCGATATGAGGTTCGTTCTCCGGGGCATAAGTATATTCCTCGTTCGTGGCAGCATACAGTAAGTCACAAGCGGTACTCCCCCTTTCTTGAGCTGCCAATTGCACGGGATAGTTAAAATCGCGTATATCGGCATTGTATGGATAGTATGCCACAAACTTCACCGGTATTCCGTCATTTTGCACTTTGAGCGGTGTGGTGGAAGCGAAAGAAACCGATGCACCCTCTTCCGAACAAACATAAGGTACATTAGCTGCCTCTGTGGCAGGCTCAAGGGTTTTCATATCCAGCACGTATGCTCCAATCTTGTCCCCATTATTCCACGACGAACCGTCTTGGGTGACGCGGGTTGAGAAACCTGTGAGGTCTACACCGAAGGTAACCTCTCCTGTAATAGCAGGTTGTTTCGTGCCCGCATCTTGCTCGTCATCCGAACAAGAGAGGCAAAGCAAACCGCCTAACAAGGGATATATTAATGAATGAAATAATTTCATAACTGTATTGTTTAATCAGTTCTACAAAAATAATTCAACGGCTATTGGGCATTCTTATACCAACGTGGGTCACCTACTTGAGCATCCATTTTCAGTTTGAAGTTGCCGTTTGCTGCGTCTTCAAAAAGTTCGGCAACAGTCTTGGAGGTATCTGTCCAAGCGTCAGGGAAGTTGTTCGTATCTACTGCCTTGTTATGTATATTCACCACTGCAAGTTGTCCATCTTCGGTAACTGCGGCGGCATAGTTACCAGAAAATTCTTTTACATTCATTTTGTAGGCAAGGTTGGGACTGCTTGTCACGAAACAAGCTGAAATATTATTTTTATAATACAAATTGCCATTAGTCGCTCTACTTTCAAAAGGAGTCTTACCTAAATCTACTAACGTACAATTCTCTACAGTGAGAATCACCGCGCTGGTGCCTTTCATATAAATGGCACGTTCTGTCATATTATAAAGTGTAGAGTTGGTAATAGTGATTACTTTAGAAACATAATCGTTGAAAACATTCTGCATATTTGCAAATATGCAATCATCAATTATCATAGCAGCAATCAAGTTTTGTGCATTGGCATCTCCACTCGGCCAGTCACAAATCGTCTTCATACTAGTGAAATTACATTTCTTCAACTCAATGACAGCATCCACTGCGAGTTGGGCAGTTTCACTGTTTGTCAGCAAAGCAGTTGAGTTATCGCCTGTTATATCCAAATTGTTCAATGCAATTTTTTGAAGTCCGGCATACTGTATCTGTTTCAGGTTGACTTTCACCTGTTCTTCGGTATCTCCAATCAACAGCAACTCGGTGACAGCTTCGGGCACCACCATTACATCGCTAAAGGTATAGCCGTCCGCATTGGCAGCGAACACTAACGCAGCCTTGCCGGAAGCACCGGACAATACTGTAGATAAGTCAGTCTCCGCAGTAATCGCTTTCTGTGCATAGTCGGCAGGTATAGCTTCATTTTCAGATACTTTATCGCCATTACCTTCTTCGTTGCCGCCATCACCCCAAGGTGTGTTACTACCAGAGCCGCCACCCACTTCTCCGCTCGTTTCTTTTCCGACAGTGATATCGAACGTATATTCATTGCCTGCAACAAATTTATCAATCTTGCTGGTTTCGGGCACTGTATACTGATATTTGCCACCATCTGCCAGAATAGTAAGCGACAACTTGTTTTTCAACTCTTCAGTAGGCAACATAATACCAATGAAAGACTTATTATCCTTTTTCTGCAAAGCCACCGACTTCTGTGTACCTATATTACTTAATGTACCGTCTATCAGATTAAAAGTAGCCGTAGTGTTCATCCCCCCTACCGTAACACTTGTTACATCCGACACATTTTCATTCGTAATGTTGACACGCAAAAGCACTAACTGATGATGGAAAGTGAACGCCAATCCTCCTGCCAACAATGATTCCGTTGACTGGTTGGCAGCCTTTGCCCACATTAAATCGTGGGCAGAGATACCATTAGACTGATCGCTTATATCTACTTTATAAAGTGCTGCCGTAGCGTCAATAACATCCGCAGATGTGGCATGCGGATAATAAGCGACGAAATTTGTAGGCATATCATAGATTGCTATTCCGGGGTCGGACGAGAAGTTCACCGTCAGTCCCTCACCAATCGTAGTATATTTCACATTAAGGGCATCGTTCAATACATTCTTATCTTCTGTATCGAACATATATATACCGATAGCATCACCGCTCTCCCATTCACTGGTTTCGCTATTCAATCGTGTAGAAAAACGGTCGTTACCCGAACTGATCGTGCGGAGCATTCTTTGACCATCGCCATCAGTAAGAGAATTTTCATTAACTTCACTACAAGCTACTGCCAATGTTCCGGTAACCGCTAAGAAAAATAAATGTTTCAGCTTCATAATATTCTATTTTTATTTTATTCTTAATCATGTAAATTCATACTCTCCACTCTAATTTAAGGTAACCAACGAGTATCACCGGCACGACTACTTACGATCGGAGAAGAAGTATCCTTAATCGTCAAGTCTCCATTAACCGGATCGACAAACAGTTTGTCTGCTGTAATCTCAAGGTCTGTCGCGTTCATCTTGCTGCCGCCCAATGCATAATCTGCTGTGGTATAGTTGTCGGAGAATGTGGTGGTGGTATTAGCGCCGATAGCATACAAATCACCGCAAGGAGATGCCAACAGGATGCCCTGCATTACCAATTTGGAACCTACGGCAGATTCAATGTTAATCAAACGTTGGTTACGGCTGTAATTGTAGATAGTCACATTCTTATATTCCAGTTCGATCGGTTTATCCATATAAGGCGCATAGAAAAGGTTACCCCAACCATAGCCATTGGTACCGTCATTGTCGTTGCTAAACGTACAGTTGCGGAAGATGGCACGGTCTACTTGGTCATAAGACACTCCGTTATCTTTATCGAAAGACTGAAGATTAAATGTACCATACGCACTTGTTTGCCATCCACAACCTTCGAAACGGCATCCTTCCATTTCCAGATTCATAATGTACTTGGCATTAGCTGATTGATGGCGCCAGAAACCACGACGAAGACTTATAAAGTCGCAATTCACAAAGCTGACATTCTCTATTGTGTATGCCTTGCTGGTATTCATAAAGTAATTATTGTTTGCTTCATGACGGAATTCGATATTATCGAACTCTAAGCTGGAAAGGTAAGAACCTTCTGCAATGCTCCAACTGCCTTCGAGGACAACAACAGGTTTAACACCGTCACGACTGCCCGCCAAACGGAAACCCTTCATCAAAGAGAACGGAGTGACACGGTAAGAAGAACCTGCCGGCAAGTAGTATTCCGTACCTTCGGGCACTTCAGGATCGACATCGTTGTCCAATAACATGGCAGATAAATCATCTTCCAAGCCAACTTGTATAGACATGGCCGACGGACCAGCCGTGCGGAACGTTACCTGATTGTAAGGTTTGTCATATTTACGAGGTTTACTGGTATCATACAGGTTGACTGCGTATAATGTATTCTTCGTCAATCCGTCTACTTCAGCATATCCCTGCATCATCTCTTCAATGGTCAGATAGCGGCTAACGCCGGGCAGAGTCGTATCCATCATAGGCATAATGCTTATGCTATCCACCGGATTTTGTTTGTTGTCTTTCTTCCAGCGAATAATAGCGGATGATTCCGTAATCTCGGTTTTAGATACATCTTCCACCAGCCTGGCATACTCCGGACGAGCTTCAGTAGAAGCACTGACGTAGCTCCATTGCGAATTGTTGATCGTTTTGGCAGCATTGCTGCGTACACGAATATAGAAAGTTGTCCCGTAAGGAATATCATCAATAAACACATAAGGATCAGTGGTTTCTATCTCCATAAACAAGCTGGTGTAATATTGATCCTGATGTAGTTGTACTGTATAAGAGGTAGCATCGTTCACTTTATACCATACCAATGTCACAGAGTTTGCTTTCACCTCCGGTTTCTCCAATACAAACCGGGGCTGGAACAGGTCGTCCACTTTCGTATATTTATCATCTGCCTCGCAGCCTATGAACAGGGTGCCGCAAAGGAGTGCAGGTAGCATAGCCGTTGCAAGTTTTCGTAATAACTTTATCATAACGTTTGTCTTTTTTACTGATTAGTATCCATAATAGTTCCGAATCAATCCGCGATGATCTGTTATAACCTTTGCAGGATAAGGACACAAGTATCTCACAGGATCGGTAGGTTTCACTAATTGATCGTTGTTCTTGTTGATAAATCCACGGAAACTCCATGAAATAGCATCCAACGTTTCATAAAGCTGTGTTTCTTTGTTCAACACTCTCCATCCCAACGCATACTCCAATACCGTGTAACCGGCAGGACGACCCACACCCGGACCATATTCGTCAATACCTACAATATCCAAGACCTTCCGATCGGGATGTTCGGGATCCGTTACTTGTTTGTAATAGATATTAGACGGTACTTTCTCAATGCCCGGTACGTAAGCCCCGTTAGCTACCAGTCCCCAATTAGTCATTTCATTATAAAGATTATAGATGACTTCACCGTACTTATTCCAACGTGCAAGATCGTACTTACGAATACCTTCACCGCCAAACTCCCATTTACGCTCATCCATGACAGCTTGGAAGAAGTCTGTTTCGTTAGTCAGACTCTCTACATAACTTTCTACTTTATCCGTCCATTGAGCCGCATCGAAAGCGCGGCGGCGAACACGCTTCAGTGCTTCTTTGGCATCGTCACGCGGTCCGTAAAGTTCATTGACTGCTTCAGCATACATCAGTAAAACATCTGCAAAGCGCATACGCACACTATTGATACCGGTATTTGAACCACTGGAAGCACCCAACGGAGACTGCATATAGAGTTTGGACCATTTCCCGGCACCCATACCGGTCACTCCCATATCAATTTCCTGATTCAGATCTTTATCATATTTATAAGGTACACAAGTCATATTGCGACGCAAATCATCTTTATCAAACGAATAAACGTAAGTACCGCAGAAAGTCACATAGTTGCGGGCACTGCCGTATGAGTGCTTACCTTCCGCAATGGTAACACCGATGTTATAGCCATAACGGCTGGTGACGCTTTTCAGCATCGGAACAGCAAACAATACATCATCGTTGTTGGCTGTCTTCCAGTTACACTCATTCACCCATAAGCTTTCAAAACTTTGAGTAAGGTCGTGTTTGCTTTCCTTGATTACCTTTCCCAGATAAGTGACGGCAATTTCATAATAATGCTCAAAGTTATCGCCACGTTCCATGTAACCTACGTGAGTCACATCCTCTTTGTCGGCACGAAGAGTCCAACCACCGCGATAAAGAGCCAACTGTCCGATAAGCGCTTGGCAATATTCGCGTGAAGCACGTTCTACACCATAATCCAAATCGACTGCATATTTCATCATCGGTTCTACAGCTATCAAGTCGTCGATCAGATATTCCAGAATGACATTGCGGTCGGTAGTACCCAGGCTGAAGAAATCATCGGTCGCTTCCGTTGGTTTGGTAACAAACACGACATCTCCCCATGTACGGATCAAGTCCAGATAGAGCATGGCACGAAGCGTTTTCACTTCTCCATACATCTGTTGTATTTCGGAGGGAGTATCACCTGCTACTTTATCAGAAAACAACGGTGACTCCTGCACAGCCTGCAAAAAGTCGTTGGCATAATTGATAGCATAATAGAGATTATTCCAAGTTGAGTTCAACACCGACCAAGTGGGACGGGAATCAAAACAGCCGATATCCGAGCCATTGGTACTGACAGTGTTGTTCTTGAACGAACTCATCTCCACATCGGTATTCGTATTCAAACCGCTGGCAAGGTTACTTCCGTATAACCCGTCTTCCGTCATGGAAGAGTAGATACGAGTCATCAACGCTTTCATTTCCGATTCGCTGGAAAATATGTACTCGGGAGTAAAACCGGAGCCGGGCTGCACATCAAGAAAATCATCGCAAGACGTCAAAGTGAACAGAGTTCCGGCAATGAGTGAGTATATTAGTTTCTTATTCATTGTTCTTTCATTTTATAGATTTCAATTAAAAAGTCAACTGTGCGCCAAATGTATAGGTGCGGCTACGCGGATAACGGTTATAATCAATATTGGGTGTCAAACCGGTAGCGATGTTCACCTCGGGATCATAACCACTATATCCGGTGAGGGTAAACAGATTATTGCCCGATACGTAGAAACGTACTTTACTCAAACCTACTTTCTTCGTCCAGACACTTGGTAAGGTGTAACCGAGGGTAGCTGAATTAAGACGCAGGAACGAACCGTCTTCCACGGCATACGACATACAGATGGGGCGTCCGATGGAAGTGGGATTCCACATGGTAGCATTCTTATTGAATTCTGCCAGTACTTCCGGACTATAACGGATCTCATTACCCATGTCGTCGAAATTGCGCCAGCGTTTATCCGAAGCGATGTCCATCAGGAAGTTGTTCTCTTTATTGTCCGCCCACGTGGTCAGCATGATTTTGTTGGCATTCAGTACATCAAAATCATACATAAAGTTGAAGAACATACTCATGTCGAATCCTTTATAAGTAGCATTCAAGCCAAAACCTCCCGAGAACTTCGGGGTGGTGTTACCAATAACAGTACGGTCGGCTTCTGTCAACTGATAAGGATTGGTGCTGTTGGGATCTATCGCAGTGAGTTTCTTGAACTTGGCATTACCGGGACGCGGTGTGTCGGACAATGGACTTGAGTCTACCACACCGTCTTTCAGTTTCCATGTTCTTGATTTGGAGTCGAAGGATTCAAAATCGGCTACGGTATAGAATCCGTCATTGACATAACCGTAAATCAAACCACTGGTACCACCCACATAGGCACGATAATCATCCGAGTTCACCACATCATTTCGCCAGCCCGAAGTGAGAATCCATTCTTTTTCACCACTTGCCAGTTTGTCAATCTTATTTTTGTTATGGCCGATATTAAAGGTGGCGTTCAGTGAGAAATCTTTCGTCTCTACCAGCCAGGCATTCAGTTGAAGTTCTATACCCCGATTGGATGTCTGTCCCACATTGGTCATCAGTTTAGTGTAACCTGTGTAACCTGGAATATCCGAAGGTACCAGCAAATCTTTGACCGTATTCCAGTACACATCAATCGTACCGCTAAGGCGTTCTTTAAAGAAGCCGAAATCAAGACCAACGTTACGTGTGATGGTGGTTTCCCATTTCACATCAGGATTGTACACATATTTAGAGTTATAAAAGTTATAGTAATAGTGGCTGACTTCTCCCCATCCGGCAGGACGAGAACTGCTTACTCCATACAATTTCTGATAAAGGTCGGCATCGATGCGGTCGTTACCGGAAGAACCGTAGCTTAATCTCAACTTTAAGTTGGATACGACCTGACTATCTTTCAAAAAGTCCTCGTTAGAGATACGCCATGCCAACGCTCCTGCCGGGAAGAATCCCCAGCGGTTACCTTTGGCAAATTTGGAAGAGCCATCGGCACGTAGCGTTACCGTAGCGAGGTATTTATCATTATAGCCATAGTTGATACGGCCAAAGAATGAAGAAATACGCGAGGGAGAGGCCGCTGACGAGGAGTTCTCGTAAGGAGTACCTAGCGACAAATTATCAAAGACCTTTTCTGCCGTAATATTTTCCGGAAAAAAGCGGGTAGAGTAAGTTTTGGTAGTAGTCTGGTTATGCTTGATTTCCTGTCCCAACATCAGACGGATATCATGTACATCTTTTAGCATAAAGTTGTAGTTCCACACGTTGGTAAGCTGCCATTTGGTACCTTGTTTCATGCTCCATTCCGCCACCGGCTGGTTATTGTTGCTACGAGCTTTACTAGTCTCCATACCCCAGAAACGGCGTTGTTCTTCAGAGTTATTTTCGAAACCGAATTCGCTGCGGAAGGTCATACCTTTCATAATATCCCAAGTCACGGCTCCCATTGTGTTGAGCGACTTGTTGATTCTCTTTTTATAATTTCTTTCCGATTCTTCTTTCGGATTGAAACGAGTCACCTCTTCCAGTTGGTCGGGATCAAAGTATGTATCGTCTTCAGGAAGCGTCATGTACTCATCCAAGCCAGTAGTAGGAGCTTCGCGCAAAGCTGTAAGCAAGCTGACACCCTCCGTACCGGAACCATCTACTTCCTTATGCAACAAACGCGTACGATATTCCAACGTCAGGAATTTAAAAGGCTTGAAGCTGAAAGAGGCATTCATATTGTTTTGCTTCAATCCGTTGCCTACCATCACACTTGGCTGATCCTGATGGATAAAGGAAATTTTATATTTGGCTTTATCCGTACCACCATTCACACTAAGGTCTACATATTTAGCCACCGGATTGGAACCAAACACTTCGTCTTGCCAGTCAGTTCCGGCATTACCCTGATAGATATAGTGTTCATAAGCATGTCCATACTTATTATTGAAAGCAGTAGGGTTCGAACTTTTCTGACGCGCATTTTCGTATTGCATCAGTACAAATTCGTAAGGGTCCATCACATCCAGTTTGTTAGAAAGTTCTTTGGTCTGCACATAAGTGTTCAGACTAATGACAACCCGTCCTTCAACAGGACGTTTGGTTGTCACCAAAATAACACCGTTCGCACCGCGTGCACCATAGATGGCCGTAGAGGCCGCATCTTTCAACACCTCGATAGATTCAATATCGGTAGGAGGAACATCGTTCAGGCTGCCCACTTCAAATCCGTCCAATATGATAAGCGGACTGTTATCTTGTGTAATAGAACCGCCACCACGCACCAAAATCTTGATTTCAGCATCCGGCGAGCCGTCCACAGCTGTCACCTGTACGCCCGGCAGCTTACCGACGATGGCTTCAGCAGCAGAAGTGGTCTGTACTTTCTCCAATATCTTACCGGATACGCTGGCGATAGAACCGGTCAGGTTACCTCTTTTCTGCGTACCATAGCCAATTACGACTACGTCGTCCAACATTCCGACAGCTTCTTTCATATAGATATTAATGTTTGAAGTGCGTCCTTTCAACGGCTCTTTTGCTTCTTCCATACCTACATAGCGAACTATCAACACAGCCTTAGCTACATTGGGCACACCAGTTAATGTAAATTTACCGTCCAAATCGGTCGTAGCACCTACCGAAGTGCCTTGCACCGTTACTGTGGCACCAATCACCGGCCCCATGTCGTCGGTCACCGTACCGGTCACAGTAGCAGTCTGTGCCATAGCACTCACCGCTACCCACAGCAGGATAAATATGTTTATGATTATTTTATTCATCATTCTATGCTTTTATTGTAAATAGATTTATTTGCTCCACACCATTATTTCTTTTCCATCACTATTCCGCCTTGGTTCTGATAGTAAATGATATGCTGAACCAGATTGTGGAAATAAACTTCGATGTTCGGATAGCGTCCGTTAGGATCAACTGACGAACTGATCTTTTGTGCATCACTCGGATCGTTAGGATCCAGCCCGTAAGCTTCTTCCCAAATATCAGGAATACCGTCACCATCCGTATCGGGCCAGGGTTTCAATGATTTCACATCAATGTAACCTTCGGTATCTGATACCGTATCAATGATACCCGGTTGTTTGGCTTTACCATCTTCTTCGGGCTTGGAACCTATATAGGTGTAAGTACCATTCTTCACTTCACGAACCACACGCTGGTCTATCACATCTCTGCGCAAAGAAGCTCCGGCATATTCGAGCACTCTATCGTAAGCCTGTTCAGCGGTATGATTGGTCAGTTTGCTATAAGGTTGATAATTTGCCATCTTCATCGCTTGCTTTTCCGCTTCAGGAACTGTGCCCAATGAGGAATCAAATTGTCCCCAAACACCCTCTGTCCAGTTATCAGCCGTAACACTGGTATTACCCAATACATAGTTGCCATTGATGTAAGCTCTGGCAGTAGGATCACTTGACAGGATACGGTAAGAACGATTGTTTGTTCCGGTAGCGGGTCCCGGCTTATAATAGCAATTGGTTAGATTAAAAGTAGCATACTTTCCGCCATAACTGCCCTGTCCTCTTCCACTCCAGTTGTAATAAACGTTATTGCGTACATCAAAATATCCGGTAAAATCATAAGATTCCTGTGTACCGGGAGCTGACAAATCGGAGATACGCGGACAGCGGCTACCGTGATGCGCTAACAGTATGTGGTGGAACGAAGCATTGTCGCCACTAAACATAGCACCATATCCATGGGCACCCTTAGCATGGTTAGACAAGTTCATACTTTCAGAAGCAATGCACCATTGTGCCGTAAAGTTCTGTACGCCATAGAAAGTCAGTGTCTCATCCACGCTCCATCCGGCTGTAATGTGATCGATAATGGCATCTTTGAAATAACGTCCGCCAATAGCATCTTCTCCATAATCGGCAAACTGATCGCCCGGACGGCAACGCAAGAAACGAACAATAGCATTCAGGCTGGAGCCTGCACCTATAGCCGGGTCTTTAGAAAGATTAAAGGTGAAGTTGTAATTCTTCAGTGTAATACCGTCACCCGGTGCAGTCTGACCGATGATACTCAAATTAGGAAATTCATTCAGATACAATCCTCTTTTCAATTCGATGATACCGGATACATCAAAGATGATGGTACGCGGTTGATTGGACTTTTCAATTCCGTAGCGCAAACTGCCCTCAATAGGAGTTTCGTTTTTGTTATAATCTGCCAGCGTTGTCACCCGATAGATTTCTCCCCCACGGCCACCGCTAGTAAAACGGCCGCCACCTTCGGCACCCGGGAAGGCCAATATAGAAGTAGAATGATCGTCACCGATGCTTGTATCGGGTTTACCATATTGGAAGATGGTAATTACTTTATCCAACATTTCTACCGTTGCCGTACGTGGGAAGACTGTTTCATTATCTTCGATATTCAATACGACTTCATTGGCAGTAGAGTTTTTCTTATCCTGCGTAATCCAACTCTCGGATATTACAGCATCGTAATCTACCGGATTTTCTCCTTGTGGAGCCGAGATAACCAACGTACGACATTTATAAGGAATGATATACTCATCCTGCTCTATAGTCACCGCACCGCTTACACCGTCTTGTGTCACTTTCAGAACGCGTTGCAAGGTGTAGTCTCCTACGGATTTGAATACCAGGACAGCTGTTCTGGTTTTGTTCGTATTGGCATCTACTGCAAATGTTACTTCGTCTGTCACAAAACTGCGAGTTCTGGGAGTTGTTTCCTGCAACTTAATCCAGTTGTACTCTTCTGCTATCTCCAGTTCCCATTCCACATTTGCCACTACCTTGCAGATAAATATACCTTCTCTGAATGACAAAGGGTCGGATGAACAATCGAACAATATATCAGGATCGGCCCCCAATTGCTCTACGCTAATCTCCTGTTCCAATGCAGAACCTGCGCCCGACATGGACACTTTTACTGTCCCTGTACGTTTAGGACCCTCTGTATTCTTGGTGAAAAACAAGCGGAGATCACCATTTCCCTCTCCGGAGTTCTTTGATATACTCAACCAGCCGTCTGTCGAGGTCACTTCGGCAGTCCATGCAGAGGTAGCCGTTACGTTGATTGTAAACGAACCGTCCACATTGCTCAATTTCACCTCATTCTTCGACACTTCCAGTTTGGCAGCTGTCGCAGCCGCATTGGATTCGTCATCCGAACTACATGCGCTCAACAATCCGGCCAACAATATGAATAGAAAATATCTCATGTTTTATATCTTTATATTGTTAATACTCTATTGATTATTTAATCCAATGCGGGTCACCGATTCCGTTGGTATATACTTCGGAGTTTTTATCGGTGATCGTGAAGTCTCTACCAGCCACATCTTTGAAGAGTGTTTCCATCGGGAGAGTTGTTTCTACCGGTATCTCAGCAGCATCGACTCCCCAATTAGCCACGACAAAGCCATTGGTGCGATAGTTATTCTCGAAAGTCTTGCTTGTGACGTTTCTTGTAGTAAACCAGGTTCCCTGACCGGCTTCACAAACACCACTAAAGAGATTATTACGGACAACCAAGTGGAATGAAGAGGTATTCTTCGGATTTAAGTCGAAGAAGGTCATTGCAGCAGGAGCCATACTCACAAATGTACAATTCTCTATTGTCACATTCAATTCGCCTGTCATACTGCCCAAACCGGTTATCAAAGCTTTTGTGAGATTGTTGGCATGGAACGTAGAGTTCTTGAACACAAAGTTGTGTACCGGCGCGTCCTGCTTGGTAGAAAGACCGAACAGGCCACTTCCACCGGAATTCAAGCCTAAGAAACGACAATTCTCAATCACAATATGATCGGCAATCTGTTTCTGTGCAGCGTTTACTTCCTGATACCACATTGTACGTACCAAATCGCTGATTTCACAGTTCTTCCAAGAGATAGTAGATACATGGAAAGCTTGGTTTTTAAACTTAAAGAAGTCGGAAGTTGTCACCTTTATTTTCAGATTCTCGAAGTGGAAGGCTTCAATAATGGCATCAGGACAGTTGATACTCATGTTACCCATTTCCATAAATGCCAATTCTTCACCATCACCCGGTGCCTGTCCCATGATGTAGAGAGCCTTCGGTATTTCGGTCTGTGTACCTAATTTATAGGTAGCACCTGCTTTCAGGAACAGTTTCACCTCATTCACAGAAACATCTGCCAACATTGACTTACAAATCGATTCAAGGTTCTCTTCCGGACTTACATATCTGTATCCGTCAGGAATTCTCATCGGAGCTTCCGGATTGATGTCTTCTTCGTTCCAGCCTTCCGAAGCAATCGTTACCGTGTAATCTTGTATGACTGGTTCGTCTACGTTGTTCAACGCAAATGCCACTTGCACTGTATCGTCGGGCAAGATGGAAAATGCTCCATCAATAGCTTTAGATTGAACCACTGTATTGTTTTTATCCAGATAGTCGATACGCACGGATACTTGTTCGCCTTCACTTTGAGTTTGAAACAAGACAAAGTCATCGGTGTAATTCACTCCGCCAGTAGTCGTTTCCTTCTCACGTTGTACGTCTATCGGAGTTTTTACAAAAGTCGCGTCCGAAAGTTTATAGCCCGAAATGGGTGAAGAAACAACTGCGCGCAATTTCGAATAGCTTTTATCCGATTTACGATCAGTAGCCTTTAGACGAAGCACACCTGTACGATTGTACATACGCACACTTAGTGGTTCGTCGAACGGGGATTTATACGTCACCGGTGCCGAAATGGCATATTTTGTTTTAGCAGTCGGATCCTGATGTATCACAATGTCATTCAGATTCCTCGGGCTGGGAATAGAATCGGATTGTGTAGTGGAAATTATGTTATAACTTCCATTGGGCAATTGAAAACGATAAAGCGACGAATAATTGGCTACATACTCACCATCAGCCGTATAGATAAACAGAGGTTTGTTAGATGCACCAGTGTTCACAGCCCATGGCTGGTCATCCAAAAACAGTTCTATCTCTTTTACTACCGAGGTGCCGTATCGTTCTTCTTCCGAACAAGCTGTTATTCCCAACAGGAGTATGAATCCTGTCAGCGAATAGAATATATTTCTCATATAACTCCTGTTTTTAAAATTCTGAAACTTCTATTGTAAACGGTTGAGTAGATGTACCTTTATACACCATTGTGCGTACTGAAGGCCACGGCTCATCCAGGTAATTCTCATCCGTAATTTTCATATGTACGGTAGAACGCTTGGAAGACTCAAAGCCTATACCGGTATCGAGAGGACTGATAATACGATTCACCTCCTCGCCTCCTTTCAGATATACCACATCGATAGATGTTCTGGAATCTCCATTCACTGTGGGAAACGAATAAACCGAAGCGCCAAAGCCGGTAGAGAGATTAGTGGAGATGGTTACATTTTCTGTAATACATTCTTTGCTTTTTACTTTATAGCCTATTGCTACATTCGTAAAAGTAACATTCAACTGGTCAAAACGGGTGATTGCATTCAATTCTTCTTCCGTCTCTTTCGGCTGGAAGACGGCTTGTCCTACCAAACGCTTCAACTCTACATTCAGCGAACTGACCGAGTTATCTGAAGTAAAACCTACCACTTCCGAAATATAAACCGGTTTTTGAGCGTATGCATCCTGATAAACCACCACTTTGGAAAGACTATCTGTATCTACCAAGTGATCGGCATTTGCCACAATAAAGGTTTGCAGATTTTCTCCTAAAGGAAGGTCTACTTTTAAAGATCCATCATTTAAAGGGAGATTTTTACCATACACCATGGAATCTTGCAGGTACACATAAACACCGACCTCGGTAATTCCATATTCGGCAAAAGTTTCAAGACTAGCCCTACTGAAAGAAACGCCCACCGGATGGGTTTCGGGCACATTGGGAAGTTGTTCATTCGGTTTCCATTCATCATCCATTTGCTGTGAACAAGAACAGCAAAGCAGAAATGACAGAAGAAATAAACTTGCTAGATGTTTCATAAATATTAGTTTATATATAATTTAAAGATATACAATTATTAAAAGAATAAAAATTCTATGCCCTTTTTCTGTAAAAGGCAGATGCAAGCCTAAGGAGGATTGGCTATTATAAGTGCTGACTTCATGTTTCCCATTTATTTAGATTTTCATTGTATATTAATGATGTTTTTCGCTAGAGTGAATTCTTTGTTCTTTCACCAGTGCAAAATT
>ERZ860009.529-NODE-529-length-16906-cov-5.956798_pt1 | contig 16906 bp, 9 predicted proteins | sample MGYA00510114_ERZ860009 | MGnify/ENA primary metagenome ERZ860009 (study PRJEB30046, sample SAMN00715177) | human gut metagenome | study: EMG produced TPA metagenomics assembly of the A metagenome-wide association study of gut microbiota in type 2... | reverse complement strand
AACGAGCTAAAAGAGTGTATTGAAAAACAGAATGTCACTGTTTCTAAATCGGAACAATCTGTAAAAGTGGAATTTGATGAAAAGACCATTTATACTGGAATTGCCAAAAGTTTCTGTACTTGCTGGAATGAAGCCTTGTCTGTGATCAAGAAACATATCTGGCAACAGCAGCCTAACACATTGCCGTTTTCGCTATGGTTTCCGAAACTCATTGATTTATTCAAGCAGAAGTCCAAACTTCTTGAATATCTTTATCGGCACGTTTGCGATTACAATCAGAATCGTATAACTATCGAAACTAATACCCGATGTATATTGAAACGGCAGGATGAGATATTAGCAAAAATCAATGAATTGAAAAGCCCTGTAACCGTTATTCCACCTAATATCAGTGGGTTGTTTATATATGGCTATCATATTAAGCTACGATATGTCATGGTCTTCATTGTCGTTATTATGATATGGGCCGTTGCTGTTTCTGTTAGTAGTATGAAGTATAAGGAAGAGAGCTTTGCGTATTATTCTATGTATAGGGCAGTGAAGGAACAGAATCAGAACTTGATAGAAAAGCAGATAGCAATAAAAGGGGAAAATTAGTATATGCTTCTACGTATATACTGTTTGCTCCAATTTATCCCTTTACATTTTAATCAATTGTGAAGGAATTTTTTATATTGGTGTATATTAATATAATTTTAAGAGTTATGATTTACGGATACATTAGAGTAAGCAGTGACAAACAAACTGTAGAAAACCAACGTTTTGAGATAAGTAATTTCTGTAATAATAATGAGTTGACAATTGGCGATTGGATTGAAGAAACTATTAGTGGAACGAAAAATTACACAAAACGACAGCTTGGACGTTTACTGCGTAAAGTACGCAAAGATGATATTATCATCTGTAGTGAGCTTTCACGTCTTGGACGCAATCTTTTTATGATTATGGAAATCTTGAATATCTGTATGACAAAAGAATGTAAGGTATGGACAATTAAAGATAACTATAGACTTGGGGAAGATATACAAAGTAAAGTCCTTGCCTTTGCTTTCGGATTGTCAGCTGAGATTGAACGCAATCTTATCAGTCAACGTACAAAAGAGGCGTTAGCGAGAAAAAAAGCAGAAGGGGCAATGCTCGGACATTGTCGTGGCTTTCGTTGTAGACTTAATCCCAAATGTGCCAACAAGCACGATTATATTGTAAAAGAATTGGCTAAAGGAACAGAAAAAACAGTTATATCTAAAAGATTGAAAGTATCAAAAACTACATTATATCGTTATCTCGTTTATACGGGGCTTCATTTGCCTATAAACTGTCAACAAGAAGGATGGGAAGAGTATGGTATCTATCATTGATTTCTATGTACTACAGAAGCGACCCTCAAAAAAGGGCTTCGATATTGTCATTGGCAATCCACCGTACGGAGCGAAATACGACAACCAAACAAAGAGGTATTATAAGAATACCTATGTGACGGCAAATAGCATCCGAGGATTACAGAAGGGGTCTCTTGATACATATACACTATTCATAGAATTGGGATACAATCTGCTTAGGAAGAATGGGAGTTTTGCCTATATCGTTCCAATATCCTTGACATCAAGTGATTCCCTAACAGGCGTACACCGTCTTTTGATGGGAAACTGTGATACCATATACATATCATCGTATGCAGTACGTCCTAAGCCTGTTTTTGAGAACGCTGTAGTAAACACTTCGATACTTCTTTTTAAGAAGACTGAAACGCCATGTCAGTATCTTTTCTCAACCAAGATGCACAGAAGAGGGAATGAGTTTGAATTACAAAGGCTCATTGATAATTTGCAATTTGTTGATGTGAAAGGGCAAACACTTTATGGTCGTATTCCAAAGATAGGTTCTGAAATAGAGAAAACCATCTTAAACAAACTCTTCAACTATACAAAGTTAGGATCTCTTATCAAGACTTCAGGGAGTCCAATCATATATAGGTTTGCAGGAGGGCGATATTTCAAAGTCGTAACAAATTATAGTACCGGTTCATCAGCAGAGAGAACTATCTATTTCGCTAATTCCAAAATCGCAGATGCTGTTGGCTGCATACTCAGTAGCAGTTTGTCATTTTGGTTCTATCAGATCTTTTCTGATAATTTAAATTGGAAGACATACGAGATAGAGAATTTCACAGTTCCACAGCTCTCAGCTGAGGATATTGACTATCTTGACAAGTTGTATTCTCGTTATCTTTCTGACATAGAGGCAAAAGCTAATATCAGAATAACTTCTGGAGAGTCCACCTATAATGTTGATTCATTCAAGGAATACAAAATTGTACGCTCCAAAGCCATCATTGATGAGATAGATGACTACATCTGTCCGCTATACGGATTGACGCAGGAGGAAACCGATTTTATCAAAAATTACGAATTAGAATTTAGGTTGGCTGGAGAATGAATGATAATTGGAGGATAATCCCTCCAATTATCATAATCTTTCCTTTCAGAATTAATGCTTATTCAGCATTTCGATATTGATAGTCATAATTGATTAAAAATTTTATTTCAATCTCAGATAAACCATATTTTTCTCCAATAAATTTATCAATTGCATCAATATGCATTTTAGATTGTCTTGCAAAAAAACATTTCAGTCCCGTTTTAGTTGTCTGGCTCTTTGAATATAAATCATTAAGATAAGTATCATATAAAGTATTTATTTTATCAAGTTCTTCATCTGAAAATGATTCGAATGGGATAGGAAACATTTCTAATTCGGATGATCGTAGGTTATGCCAATCTGAGTGTATCAGCCAAAACCAATAGAAAAGGTTACTTGACAAGGCTGCTCCTACAAGACTTTGATATTTTTCTCTGACTTTCAATTCCCCTTCTGCAGAAGAATGAGTAGGAATCTTAGTTATTATTTTATAGTACCTACCACCTGCCTTCCGGTAATAAATAGGTAAACCTTCTCGTTTATACACATCTTTTATTGTTGTGACACAACGCTCTAATTTGCATAATATTCCTAATTCTATTTCATTGCCTATCTTTGGAATTCTCCCATTGCGAATATGATGAAGGGCATTTACAAACTTTAGGTCATCTAAGAGTAACCACAGAGATTCATCAGAATAGCGTTTGTTGATATGCGTAGTCATAATTCTTGTGGCCTTGTTGCTGGATTTTTTAAAACTAATAATGGATACTTGTTGTTCTGCACTTTCAAATATACGGCGTGGTCTGTCTCCATATGAACTGACATAGATTTCGTCACAGTGATTTATTAGTAGTCTATGAAGTCCTGACATTGCATCGGAAGCAGTAACACTTAGTGGAACAATAAAGATTGCATTTCCTTTAGTGTGTAATATTTGGTAACCTAAATCAATGAAAAGCGAAAAAGTATCTAAAGATCCTTTTTGTATATTAGGTATAGTTTGAGCAGATGTAAATATATGTTTGAAGCATGCTTTGTCTATAGATGAAATTTTAGCACCGTACGGTGGATTGCCAATGACAATATCGAAGCCCTCTTTTGAGGGTCGTGAGAAAACATCATGGAACCAGGTATGCCAGAGGAAGAACTGACTGTTTGCAGACAAGTCCATATCTTCAAAATCAATATGAATACCTTGCTCAACGAGTTCCTGCTTTACAATATCTGCAATGTCCTTTCTCAGCTGCATTTTCTTGTCATGTTCAGGGCAAGCGTAATATTCAGTAAGTTTGTCGCGTAGATTTTTGCGATAAACATCTAACATGCTATCAAAGAAAGTTAGACTTTCACCAGCTCCTATTTTCTTTTCTGTCATCGTTGAAAGGTCAACACCCTTATATTGCTCCAGAAGGGAATTCCCCTGCATAATCTTGAAATCAAGGTTAGGCAGAGCCTCTGGTGACTTTTCGTCAACAATCAGTGAGAGCCAGAAACGAAGTCGGGCTATATCCACTGCTCCACGTTCAATGTCAACACCATAAATGTTGTTTTGGATAATGTGACGTTTAATGTTAGCTGCATTCTCTACAATGTTTGGCTCAATAGCAGAACGGCAGAAGAACAGTTCGCGCAGCAATCCCATTGGAAAAGCACCAGAGCCAATTGCAGGGTCGCATATCTTCACATCGTACAGTTTCTGATCAATGTATTCCTTTAATTCGCCCAGCTGGGATGCATCGTGAGTTGTCACAAACTGACGTATACACTCCTTGTCTTCTTCCCTCATGTCTGTTTGCAGATATGCTATCAAGCTTTCTCGGCACATGTACTGCACAATCTCTTTCGGCGTATAGAATGCACCCTTATCCTTGTTGTCCTCCAGCAGGTTTTCAAAGATGCGTCCAAGCATTTCTGGGTCAACGCCCACTTCTGCATCGTTTGGGTCATTTTCATCGATGGTAAAGTTGTACTGCGAGAGCATTGTCAGCAGGCCATTAAAATAGCTGGCAGGAAAATGACTGGGCTTCTTGTCAAGAATGTCACGTTCAAACAGACCGCCGTTCAAATATGGAATACGACAGTTGCGGAAGCCTTCTACTTTTGTGTCGTAAAGGTCGCCCTGATCTGAACGGTTACGGTCTAAACCTTCTGTAAACAAGTCTTCTAATATGTCATCAAGAAAGTTTTCCTTTTGACGTTCATTTGCATTCTTGAAAATATTCAGCATGAAATCACGATCGCCTTCGCCCCATTCCTTGCTTGCAGGAACGCCAAGCCAGCCTTTCTTTTGGAGGAAGTGCAGGAACACAATGCGTCCAAGAAGTTTCTTCACATAGTCACGAATGGGTTTTTCCTCACGGTCACGAATTTTGTCAGCAGCCATACCCGTATGGTCAAAGCCTGTATCAATGAAGTGTTGACGCATTCCGTTTGTAGGGTCAACCATGTAATTGACAAAAGCTTCGTATTGAGCCTTGTACTTCCCAAAGAACTCTTTAGAAAGAGCTTCAACGTTGAATGCATTTTCGATGTCTTTAATTTCAAGAGAATTCCTTTTGTCGTATAGAGCTATGAAGTTGTCAGTTGCCGTGCGGCATGACTGACCAGGCCCCAGCAGGAACGTATAGCGTTTGCTGTCGGTGGATTCTTCTTTGTTGCCACTCTTTCGGCAATAGGTGAAACGCCAATCCCAACGAGTATCATCCTCGTAATGGAACAGCATGAAGGCACAAGAGAATTGATCCATGACAGCACGGATGAGCCGCTGGATGTTCACACGGTTATGCTCCATCATAACCCGGTCGCTGACTGTCACATCGAAAATCTGTAAAGGTTCAACGCCAACATACATCATTCCAACTTGCTTGATGCTGCGTATTCCCGTCGCTTCTGCCAGTTGTCTTCGTTCGGGCTGACTCTCCAAAAGCTCTGTTTCAAAACCATCCTCAAAGTCATCTTCACCGAAAATGGGAAAAATAACATTGTTGAGGAACGAACTCCAGCCTTGATATCGGCTGCTTAAATATTCTTTTAATGACTCCTTATTCATGGGGGTATTTGTTTACTTGATGGTTCCTAATACAATAGATGCTTCGCCTTGTTTACTTTCCACATGGGCTACGAGTTTGCCGATTTCTCGCTCCAGAATCTCGTCTATATCTTGTTGCTCTATGGCAAAGAGACGTAACCCCCGCTCTTCTAATTCTTGACCAATAGCCAATACTTTTTTGATAATATCAAAACTTCCTCGGTCAATAAACTTACGAGCATTTTTCAGCAAAATCTTGGATTGTAGTGATAAACTAGGTGTGTTGTTAATTTTCACCAACATTTCTTTTGCAGCCGTAGCCTTGTCACCAGCCCTTGACTTGTTGATGCGGACAAAGTATTGGTTATAAGTCTTTATGGCTTCTGCCGAAAGCTGTCGCCAGTTATCTGGTAATGGAACACGTTTGGCATTTTCTTTCACACGCATATCTTCAAGCAGTTCAAGCAAAGAAATTATTTTGGCGTTATACAGACCCTCGGCTTCTGTACGTATTCTAATTGCAAGCCTTGCAGAGTGTGGTGCTTTTACTATGAAATATGCCGTTCCACTTGCAGCCTGTGCTATCTGCCAGTCTTTATCAGCTTGTTCTATTTGCAGATAACGTTCAGGGTGAGTATCCTTGTATTGTTTCAGTTCATATACATACTTCTGCAAAGGTGATTCTTCACCGTCAACAGCTTTGGCAATATCGTAATGTACCACACTTTCCTCTTCCGAGAAAATCTTACTGTCTTCACCAAACAGGACATGGAAGGATTGTAACTTGGTATGTGCCTTGCGAACCAACTGAATCTGCGCATCGCCTTCTGCACTTGGCATGAAGTTATAGACATAGACAAAAGGCTCTTTACTGCCGATACGGTTTACACGACCTATGCGCTGCATCAGGCGAGTGGAGTTCCAAGGAGTATCATAGTTCAGAATAACATTGGCACGGTGGAGGTTCACACCTTCAGCCAAGACCTCTGTTGTAATGATAACATTGTAGTCATCCTTCCAGACACCTTCGTAATTGGCATCGAAATTTTCCTCAATCGTATGTTCCATCTCATCACGATTGGCAGCAGTAATGACAAGTGCCTTATAGCCCTTTGCCTTTACCGCTCTCGCAAGCGATTGTACCGTGTTTATAGCTTCCGAGAAGATAACCAATTTTCCAGAGGTATTCTTTTGTGGATTAAACAATTCTGGCTTGATGTTCTCTTTGAAAGCATCAAATTTCGGGTCTTGTGGGTTTTTCGCCCATCGATCATAGAGATTAGAAATGAGTCGGAAGTCTTCTTTCAGTTGGATATAGTATTCCTCCTTGAAGTCTTTGCGGTTATATTCTGCATTCTGTCCCTTCTCGTTACGCCCTTGTTCCGTCAATTTTGTTATCTTGGCTCTGATGTCTTCTACACAATCATTAAACGAAACACGTTTACCACGTTTCAATGTTTTGGCTTCATAGTCAAGTTCTTTGTTCACGTCAATTTGCGGACAAACGAAAATTGTGTCGTTCTCCCACATCTTAATCATGTTCTCTGTGTAACGTCGCAGGTTCAACAGGGATTGGGTGAAAGCAGTGAACGAACTTTCAAGACGCTTCACAAGAAGAATCTGCATGATGGTTGCAAGCTGCTTGGCAACGTCGTTGACACCACGATTGCCTCGACCTGTATGTTTTCTTTCGTTGGCAGGGTCAGTAAAATATTCAATGGCACGATAGCGGAAATATTTTAGCCACTCGTCAGTCTGCAACTTTTCTGCCTCCGTTGGAGCAATGATTGTCATAGTATCAGAGAACAGTTGAGCCAACTCGTCATCCATGATGTATTCAAGATTGTTAGGTCCAACAATTTTTGGAAATATCAAGCCTTGTGATTCCATATCATCCTTGTAATATTTCTCAACGTCAGTCCTTGTTCGGCGTTCTAGAATATCACTTAACACGCAATCACGCAGTCTCTTTGACACGGCATCCAAGCGTTGGCGGCGCTCATCTGCTGGTATGTCGTTGCTTCTATCTATCAGCAATTCATATTCTCGGTTGACATCTGCAAAGAACCTTTCGATATTACCACTTTCAGCCTTCTTCAATGTACTGTCATTGTGGTTTCTCTCAAAAAGGTAAATCTGATTCTTCAAGTCGTTTGGTCGGTTGTTCTGCGGTGTGGCAGAAAGAAGACCCACGTATGGATATACCCCTGTATTAGAACAAATCTTCTGTATCAGTTCATCAAGAGACTGGTACATCAATGTGGCACTGTTGCGGAACTTATGGCTTTCGTCAATGACAATAAAGCCATAATTCTTTTCTTGGAGTGTTCCACCAAAATCGCCAGAATCGCGGCTGTCGTCATCGTCATCTTCGCAGCTCTCATCTTCGGCAACATTTCCGATGCGTCCAGTTGTAATGAAGTCAATGTATGGCGCAATCTTCTCGTCAGAATTTTTGTCGAACATGGCTATAGTCTTCTTCCAACCCGATTGAATGGCAGGAGGAGTAATGACCAATACTTTACGTTCTCGTCCATCGTCTTCTGGTACGGACAAGAAACGCTTGATGATGAGCGTACCAATAATCGTCTTGCCAAGTCCCACCACATCTGCCAACATAAAGCCACCATGTTCGTGCATAATGCCGATACACCTCTTAACAGCTTCTATTTGATATTCCAGTTTGTGGATGTTCGCTGGCAGATAAGTTTCTATCTGTTGTCCGAGTGATTTGTCTACAATGTCACCAAACTTAATTTGTAGCAATTTGATATATAGTTCGTATGGAGTGAATGATTGTTGTTCACTTTTGCGTTCTTTTTCCACGTCATCTGTTATAGGTGCAGATTTAAGGATTTGTTCTAAGAATTGTTTGTTCCAAGGTTCAGATATTTCCCATTTTTCATTAAACCATATCAAATGAGATTTATTACCAGGTATTTCATCAAGCGATAACACTTGATTTGGAGCTGTTTCAATATAGTTTAATTCAGCGTTACCTTGTAATCCTTTTTGTGTAAAATTTGTACTACCCACGATACCAATACCAATGCCGTTTGACTTTCCGTCAAAGATGTAACACTTAGAATGTAAAAATTGAGTTTCGTCATTTTCATTTTTTCGAAATACACGAATCTGAATCTTTGAATCATTGTTTTCCGTACAATAATCAAGAAGCAGACGTATAGCATCTTTATATTCCTCAGTAACATTAAGTTCGTGGATATCAGTTTTTATGAAGTCCAGCGGATAATTTGCATCTTTATATTTAGGTGACTTTAATTGATTTACGTATATATAAGGGTCTTTTCCTATAAGTAAACGAAGCGTTGTTCCTTCTTTTTCAATGAAAGACCTCAAATTTTCTTGTAGTATAGCTAAACCGGGAATATCCCAATAGCCTGTGGCAATACTAACTGTTTTAATACCATCAATGGCTAAGCATTTTCTCAATGTTGTTGTCATTGAAAGTGCTTCTATGGAATTATCTATAAGTGTATTATTCATTTTAATTCTATTCTATGGTTTGAAAATATGCGCTAATTACATTCTTTCTCTCTCCTCTCTTTTACTTTTTCCAATCCCGGCATCTTTTTAGCCAATGCACTTTCTCCTGCTGGAAAATAGAGAGGAAAAACTTTATATAAGAAACCCACAACTTCACTACGACTTTTATCCATATTGTAAAAAGCAGAGCAGACAAAGTACATTAGTTCTTGCTGACTACATGTTTCTTTAGGTTGTATGCTTATTGAGGGAGCAACTATCAAGTCATGTTCAGCAAATGATAGAGCACTGGCAAGAATAGCTTCCTGTTCTTCTTCGGTAAACATCTTTATTTTCCCAGCTAACCATTCAAGCTCTCTTTGCCGGAGTGCTTGTTGTTTTTCGTTTTGATGCTCCAATAGGATTGCTACATTTTCTTGTTGCTTTTCTGTCAAGGCGTTTTCTAATGCTTGGTTCTTTCGTTTAAGAACGTTGAATTTTAGCAAAGCAGCAATGTACATACAGAAATATCCTACTGCAATATCGAATATTAGGACAAGCAGATAATTGTTACTTGAGTTTTGTATGCCACCAGCCATATATTCACTAATAGGGATAACAGCTAATAGCATGATAATGGCTATTGCATAAAGCACTCGGTATCGCGTTTTATGGTTTACCTGTGGCAAAGAGGCAAACAAAAAGGCGATAATCAAAACGGCTATGATTGCAAAGAGTGGTATGAAAGAGGTCTCCATAGGTTTGTTGTTCTGTTTATGGTTTAACAATAATGCGCCAATAACCAGCCTTGTCTGAACCTTCGTGAACCAAAATTCCCATACCCCTAAGGCTCTTGATATTTTTCTCTATAGCGCGTTTAGTTACACCAATCTTGTTGGCCATATTATCAGCTGTGATTGAAGGATCTGAAATAACGAGGTCGATTATCTTTTGTGCAGTTTTACTGACTTTCTTCTGTGTTTCCGATGTATCTCCGAACTTATCCGCATTTACACCGAACTTTTCGACCGAACTTTCTTCATTTACACCGAACTCTTTTGTGTTTACACCGAACTTTTCGACCGAACTTTCTTCGTTTACAGGGTACTTTTCGAGGGTACTATTTACCCTGTTGGCTACTTCCTCTACAGGTATTCTTCCGCTTTCGTTCCAGTTCAAATTATAGAACGTGGTGTAGAAAGAGGTCGCTTCCGTTTGATATTGCGGTTCTTTGCCTTGCAAGAAATTAGGTAATTTCTCTGTAAGCTCTCGCATTTTGCGTAAACCGGAACCACGTTTCTCCATATAATCCAACTGTGTGAACACATCTGCAATGACAGGATTACGACGCATGGACGGCACTTTGTATATGTCACGGTCTTGAATTTGTGTACCGTCAAGCATAGCACCAGGTGATACCAGTTCTACGCGGTCATCATAAATGTCGATATGTACTTCACCGCCCATTATAGTATAATCTCTATGGATAAGGTGGTTTACCAGTCCTTCAAAGATGGCACGGTCGGAATAGTCGGGGAGGTTAAGGCGATAGTTTGGCATCTTCACCCAGCCGCTCATGGTATAGTTTTTGATGAAATCCATACCATATTTTAAGAGCAGCACAAGGTTAGCCCGATGTTCTACGGAACTGATGGCATCATCCTTATAGAGTCCAGTCCAACGGGTGCAGAAAATACGCGATTGAAATACCGTGCAATTATCCACAAACAGCAATCCTGCATTGGTCAGTTTGCCGTCAGGAGTTACTAGTCCGAATGATTCCAGATACTTGTCGTTCCATTCTTGATGGGTTTGCTCACGGAAAGTATTGGCAAGGATGATGAAAGAATGTTTGCCGGCATCCACTTGGGTAGGAAGAGAATCCCATGTCATGTGCGTGCCTTTTAATACCAACGAAAGTAATTGTTGGGAGTTGCATTCTACACTTTCATTGCCAACTCGTACATATGCGGTACGTGTCCCATCCTGATAATAGTAATAAGGTGTAAGCGTTCCTGCCTTTACTTTCACTTCAAGCAGGGTATGCCCTTCGTGTTCTATCGGAATAAGCTGAACTTCCGGCACAGGGTCAAGTCGTGCCTTCATCATTTCACTGATAAAATCAGCATCGGATTGTGGATTCTCCAAACCTACAATCACTCCATCATCGTTCACTCCATAGAACAGACTGCCACCTTCTGTATTGGCAAAAGCCGACACGGATTTGAGCCATGACTTCACTTTCTTACGTTCCAACATTTCCTTGAAATCGTAAGCTGAGCATTCCGCTATCAATGTATTGTTTTGAATTTGCATCGTTTCCTTATAATTGTTAGGGTATAGTTCCCCAATATCATGTACAAAGGTAAGGATAAAAGTGGAGATTCTGTTAAATTCGTGCCATACTTTTGATTATTATGCGTTTATATCACGATATTTATTGGAAAATTTTATATTTTTGCAGTCAAGAGCTGTGGTTGCTTATGGATGCTTATTTTCGGATTTGCGATATAATTGCAACACGTGTACGCAAGTTGCTCATACAGAGATACTGTTGATTTTGAGGAAGTGAAATAAAATCGCTGAATAAGACGATTGAAATAATAGAAAAGGGGCTGAAAGTCATAGACTTTCAACCCCTTTTTATTTTTGAATGACTATTATTCTATATCGGAAAGTTCAAAAAAAAGTCCGTACGTCTTTTTTTTAGGGCGATTTGTCGAATAAATTTTCTGGTAATGAAAATGTAGCTTATCTTTGGTATAACAAAATAACATGTAATGGGTATGAGAACAATTTATTTTCTATTATTTCCCTTGTTTTTGTTTTTTATAGTATCCTGTACTGAAGATGAAGTAGATCCTAACTTCTCGATAGAGAATGTCGGAGATGTCGTGATGGGTTCGGCTAAAGGTTCGCAGGTAACAATCAGTTTTACGAGTACCCGTGAATGGAAGGCGAGTACAGTTGCGGATTGGTTTACAATCGCTCCGGTTTCGGGAGAAGCGGGTACGTGCAATATTACGCTTACTGCTATCAGTGAGAATATAACAGGAAGTGTACGTACGGCAACGCTTACATTAACTTCCGGGACATTGACACAAAACATAATCATAGAGCAGGAGCCGGCAGAATTTGTGAATCTTGAGCAGAATATATATAATGTATCTGTTGAAGGTGGGGAATTGGATATTAGATTCTCTACGAATATAGCTGAAGATGAATTGTTGATTTATGGTTCTTTGGGTACTGGCACTTGGCTGACACAGGAGACAAAGACTCGTGCATCCTCTTCCTACATGCTTAATCTGACTGTATTGCCTAATACTGATGGTGTTTCCCGTACTGCCTATATCTACTTTGTGAAAGTAACTGATATGGAATCAATCGTAGTAGAGATAGTTACTATCATACAAAGGGGGGAAGTGGCTAGTGAATCTACTGATTATTCGTCAGATAAAAAAGTACGTGTTCTGCAAACAGCAAAGTTGGGAAAAGGGCTTCCTATTGTGCTTATGGGCGATGGATTTATAGATACTGAAATTAACGATGGAACTTATGATGCGGTTATGGACAAAACTTTTGAGAATCTTTTTACGGAAGAACCCATCAAGTCACTTCGAGATTATTTTAATGTATATGCAGTAACTGCGGTTTCGAAACACAATATTTTTGGTACAGGATATGAAACAGCGCTTGGTTGTGAACTGGCGGGTGGAAACAGTACGGGGATTTCCGGTGAAGATAATGCTGTACAACGTTATGTACAATGCGTGGATAATATAGATATGAGTGAAACATTGGCTGTTGTAATTCTAAATTCTCCTGCGTATGCAGGAACTACTTATTTTGGTTATACTAATCAGACGAAAGTGGTTGAGTTTGCTATTGCTTATTGCCCGGTGATATACGATTTGCAAAGTGAAAGTTTCAGGCAGGTACTTGTACACGAGGCTGTTGGACATGGTTTTGCCAAATTGGAAGATGAGTATGCTTATCAGGAAAATGGGACTATTTCTTCTAAAGAAATAAAAAATGTACAGTATCTGCAGACATTAGGATGGGCGCAGAATGTTGATTTTACATCCGATCCATCTCAGGTACTTTGGTCTGCTTTCTTGAATGATAATCGGTATGTGTCAGAAAAACTGGGAGTATTTGAAGGGGCATGTACTTATATAAAAGGGGCGTATCGTCCTTCGGAAGAGAGTATGATGAATAGTAATACCGAGGGATTTAATGCTCCTTCCCGTAAAGCGATATATGATAAAATAATGGAAAGAAGTTTGGGTACACAAATGTCTTATGAGGAGTTTGCCGTATTTGATTTGCAGAATAAATCACAAACGCGCAGTGCTAAACCAACTGTAGGACCAAGTAAACCATTCACACGTCCTCACTTTGTAAATAGAATGTTAGATAAGTAAAGCAGATGAGGCTGAACTTCAAATTTAGTTTTGAGTTCAGCCTCATCTGGACTTTATATGTAACGTATTTATTTTGAATCAGAACTTTATTGCAGTATACAGCCTATACAGAAACATTAAAGCTGTTGTATAGTGGGTACTATACTTTTGTATTCCATTCTGGCTTAGATACAAATTACGTTAAGTACAGTATTTCTCTAATCTTTTCCCGGTTGCCTACAATCCAGACGAGATCCCCTAATTGGAAAGTTGTGTCTTTATCCAAGGTAATCAGTTCGTCATTTCGTTCAATGGCTACAACAATACTGTCATGCTTCTCTCCTAAATGAGACTGCGCGATAGTCTGATTTAAAAAGCGGAATTCTTCGTCTACCGTGAAAGAGTGGAGAGTTATCTTTTTATCCACTGCATCTGTATCTGATGTGCTTTTTACATCTTCTATTCTATTTCTAAATTCCTGTAATTGTGTATCTGTACCAACTACTGTCAATTTATCCTGCGGATAGATGTGTTCAGAGCTTTTCGGTATATATATGTTCAGATCGCCACGAGTGATTGCGACGACATTTACTCCAAAATTTTGCCTGAATGAAAGTTCTCCTAAAGACTTGCCGATGTAATCGGAATAAGGCGATACTAGGATAGATGTCAAGTCAAGGTCTTTATCATTGAATTCGCTATTGAAACTTGTTTTTAGCGGGTGCCGTTTTTTAGCTACCTCTTCTCGTCGGTTAAGATTGGCAAGGAATCTTGTTTCCAATCGTGAATATTGCGTGAGGTCTTCCCTAAGAATAAGAATCAATGCTACTACGGCTATGGCAATAATCACACTTATTCCCCAGTTGAGTTTAAAGTAGCTGATGACTACACTAGTGATAAAGAAAAGAGCAACAGATACACGTCCCAGAACCAGGGAAACCAGGCGTCCGTGATTGTAATTCTCGTCTCTCCATAGCTTCAGGAATAATTCCGAAGAGTTGTATTTGTTGGAGATGAGCGCCCATAAAAAAGGAGTCATAAGCAGAAGAGTACCCAGACACATCACCAATTTGATCCATATAGTGATAGGAGTAAACATTTCGCTGATGGCGGGATAAATGATTTGTATCGACAGCAGCCAAATAGCAGTGAGCAGTACGCTATAGATGACAACTCTCCCAATCATGTTTTTTAGTAATTTCTTCCAGTCACTATCGTGGTTCATGGTCTTCTTGCCGGAAGCATAACGATCTAATGTCTCCTGTACTTTAGTAGGCAATATTTTGTAAAGCCATTCGGCAAAAGGATTGGCCAAACGGATAAAATAAGGAGTCGTGAAAGTGGTGATAACAGATACAGCCACAATAATAGGTGAAATAAACGGATCGAGCACTTTGAGCGAAACACCCAGTCCGGCAATGATGAAAGCAAACTCTCCAATTTGTGCCAGGCTGAATCCGGATTTGATAGAAGTGTTCAGGGGTTCTCCGGATAAGAGTACGCCAAATGAAGAGAAAATGGCTTTACCGATAATGGTAACCAGAGTAATGATGATAACAGGCCAGGCATATTCTACCAATACTGCTGGATTTACCAGCATACCGACCGATACGAAAAAAATAGCTCCGAAGAGGTCTTTTACTGGTTGTATGATATGTTCGATGTGCTCGGCTTCGATGGTTTCGGCAAGAATAGATCCCATGATAAATGCACCTAACGCCGTTGAAAAGCCTGTATAGGTAGCCAATACCACCATTCCCAGACAAAGACCGATTGAAACAATCAAAAGCGTCTCATTATTCATCAGCTTCTTTGCTTTTTTAAGAAAAGCCGGAATAACGAAAATACCGATGAGAAACCACAGGATTAAAAAGAAAACGACTTTGAGAACACTAATCAATAAATCTTCACCCACAAAGTCCTGACTTACTGCCATTGTAGAAAGAAGTACCATCATTAAAATGGCAATCAAATCCTCCACTACCAGAGTACCGAATACGATGCCCGTGAAACGCTGGTTGCGTAACCCCAAATCATCAAAGGCCTTGATGATAATTGTGGTAGACGACATGGACAACATTCCTCCAAGAAAGATGGAATTCATCGTGCCCCATCCTAACAATTGTCCTACCAGAAAACCTATGAGCAACATACTGACGACTTCGGTGGTGGCCGTAATAAAAGCTGTGGAACCTACATTCATGAGCTTTTTAAAACTAAACTCCAGTCCAAGTGCAAAGAGCAGGAAAATAACACCTATTTCCGCCCATATATTGATATTTTCGATATCTCCCACTGTGGGGAAAATATTTATATAAGGCCCTGCTAGTAATCCGGCAATGATGTAACCTAAGACTAAAGGTTGTTTCATCCATTTGAACAGCAAGGTTATTACACTGGCCGATATTAATATCAGTGCAAGGTCGGCAATCAAAGTTGGCAAATGTGACATTTAGTGATGGATTTATTCATTTTTATATTCCTGATAGTTAGACAGAAAAGAGACAAGGGACATGGATGTTCAGCTCTTTGCTTTTGCGAGAGTGTCGGCAGTCAATTATTCATTATATTGTTTTCCTCTACAAAAAGAGGGAAACAATATAATAGATAGCTGCTGCCAGGAGTCCACTGACCGGAATTGTAAGAATCCAGGCAGTCATGAGGCTTTTTGTTATTCCCCAGCGAACGGCAGAGAGGCGTTTGGTTGCACCTACTCCGATGATTGCACCTGTGATAGTATGCGTAGTACTAACGGGGATTTTCAGCATTTCCGTAATGTAGAGAGTGAAAGCACCGGCTGTTTCGGCAATTACTCCTTCCAATGGGGTTACTTTGGTGATTTTGGTTCCCATTGTCTTTACTATTTTCCAACCTCCGGACATGGTGCCGAGTGAGATGGCGGTGAAACACGAAAAAGCAACCCAGTCGGGAAGGTCATTGATGCTGTTGATACCCATACCCAATCCCATAGAATGGGCGGCTATCATGGCAGCGGCAATGATACCCATTACTTTTTGTGAATCATTCAAACCATGTCCGACGCTGAAGAGAGCGGAAGAAACGAGCTGCAACCTCTTAAACCAGACTTCAGCTGTATGAGGATGTGCACGCCGGCAGATGTAAAGCACAAACAGAGTGAAACCGAAAGCAATCACCATTCCGATAAAAGGAGCCAGAAAGATGAAAGCTGCAATTTTAAGAATGATATTAAGTTGAATTGCTTCAAACCCGTTTGCCATAATGGCAGCTCCTGCAAATCCTCCGATAAGCGTATGTGAGGATGAAGACGGGATACCTTTCCACCATGTTATCAGGTTCCAGGTGATGGCTGCTATCACTCCTGCCAATATAATAGGTAAAGTGATATATTGTTCTACCACCGTTTTGGATACTGTGTTGGCAATACCGAATCCGCCTATTATGTATTTGGCAATGAAAAAAGCAACGAAATTGAAGAAAGCAGCCCATAGTACAGCTTGAAAGGGGGTAAGCACCCTGGTAGATACGATTGTAGCTATTGAGTTTGCTGCATCGTGAAAGCCGTTGATATAATCGAATATCAGAG
>ERZ860009.526-NODE-526-length-16936-cov-2.587051_pt1 | contig 16936 bp, 13 predicted proteins | sample MGYA00510114_ERZ860009 | MGnify/ENA primary metagenome ERZ860009 (study PRJEB30046, sample SAMN00715177) | human gut metagenome | study: EMG produced TPA metagenomics assembly of the A metagenome-wide association study of gut microbiota in type 2... | reverse complement strand
TATGCAAAACAATGAGGTCTTTAATGGTGCAAGGAGCCGGGAGCGTGGTTAACATGGCCACTAAAGGAAAATTGAAATCAAAACAGTTAACGAAGTGGATTTTGAAGAAGCAAAAAGAAAAAAGGCCATGGGGAAAGCTCGTATGCGCCGTTGCCGCAAAACTTTTACGGATTGTTAGAGCTGTTCTTATCAGCCGTAAACCATATAACCCTAAAATAGCAGGGGTCGCGAAATGTTCATTGCCCAAAGGGACCTAAAGATTTAACTTACAGTTCGAGCACAATCGTCTACAACTAAGCATGAGAAAGCCGAAAGGCCCGCTCCACAGCCCGGACCCTCCAATTAGCGCTACAGCTACTTTCCTTTAAGGGGCACGAGCGGACTGATCTTGAAGTTCATGGTAGGCAAATAGAATCAAATGAGATTCTTGAAACAGCCTGGAGAGATTGGTAGATTGGCCTCTTCTGTATGCAGAAGCAGACGCATTTAATCTCGAACAAGTTACCTAGACAATCATCAAAAAGCTATAGGGAAGAGTCTTGCTTCGCAAGACTAGAGAGGAGCCCTCAACCCTAAATTGCTTGACAATTGACGGGGTTCCAGAGATGGAGAGTGAGTTGAGGTCGGTCATTTTGTCACACCCTGTTATTATCTATTGGGTAAATTATATCATATTTTACCTTTAAAAACAATTAGCCATCTGAATATAAACGATAAATAATGCTTGCAAATATAAAAATATCGCCGTGAAGGCCCTCAGAAGAGCCTACACGGCGTTATTGGAGTCTCGGGCTACCAAAAAGTATCGCTTTTGGTATAAAGCCGCTCCCCGTTAAGAAATCGCTCTAAATCGGATAAAGTCAAGGTGCACTTGGCCTGCTGACCGACTCGAACCATGAGTTCTTCAAAGCGTCCGTTGTGCAAGGTGCGTGTTAGCAGCATCGTTCCTTTCTCGTCCGTGGTGACGATCTTGCAGATCTTCCTCGTCTTTGAGAGAAAGACGACGGCCTCCTTACCGCTGCTCAAGTTGATGCCGAGCTGGTCTTGGGCGAGGGAACAGAGCCGATGAAAGCCTCCTCTTAAATCAGTAGGAGAAATTACCAGCGTCACGTGCACGCCGCTGAAGCGGATATTCATATGACGTCTCCTCTCATGCGAGACAGAATGAAGATGACAGATTCTTCCGGACGCTGCGTCTTGAATTCGAAGGTCATCCCCTTGGCCGAAATGCTCAGCGTCGACTCCTCATCTGCTTCACCTTCGCAAAGATTAATAACGTCCAAAGAATTAGGCTGTCGAATTTGAGCTGCCGCTGACTCCGAAACGGACAGGCGCCGCTTAACTTCGGAGATGTTGACTTTGCGACGGGTCTCGGTTCGAATCAATCTCGCTACCTCGGCGCTGCCCAACTCTTGTGCTCGAGCGATCTCAATGTATCTTGACCAGTTAATATCCATAATCTGTCTCCTTCTTATTCCTTGGAGACAGTATTGATCATGCAGCTAAATTAAGATACGAACCTATAAAACGATAATGTCGTCGTTGTCTCGCTGCTACACGTGTTCAGTAGCCTCAGTTGTAGACTGATCTTTAAAAATATCTTTTTCGGCGGAAGGTGACGACCTCCTTCTTGAGGTTGTTCACAACCTTTACGGTATCTAAAGTACCAAAATGAATCAACTTTCATTTAAAAGAGGAGGTCGTCATGACTAACTTTAACACGAAATATCAATCTGTCTGTGGTATCGATATCGCCAAGAATGTCATTCAAATCTATCAAGTTAATCAAGATGGCGAATGCAAAAATTTTCAAGTTAAGAGGAAGGAATTTTTGCAGCTGTTTGAGAACAGAGAACCTTCTTTGATTGGCATGGAAGCTTGCGGCGGCTCCCAGTATTGGGCGAGAGAACTACAGAAACTAGGCCACACAGTAAATTTAATGGCCCCGTCTGCTGTAAAACCTTACGTTTCCGGCTTCAAGAGCGACCGGAAAGACGCTATAGGCATTTTCAACGCAATGCTTGCGGGAGTTCGAAAGGTTGCAGTTAAAACCGAGGCTGTTACTGATCTTGCAACTTTGTTAGGGATAAGAGCAAGGAGAATAAGGGCTAGGACAGCGAAAGTAAATATGGTTCGCGGTTACTTAATGGAATACGGCATCGTTATGGCAAGAGGGCTGCGCCAGTTCAAGAACTCAATTGCTGATAGTCTCCTGCAACTCGAAAGAGCGCAAGCCAGCAACATGGTAAAGGAAGAATTTAAATTTTTGGTTGACGAAGTGGATAAGGAAACAGAGGCGATTCTTCGTCTTGATCGTGAAATTAATTCGTTAGCCAAACAGTGCAAAAACTTTGACCATTTTCTGACTGCACCCGGAGTCGGGCTGATCACAGCCGCAACAATGTGTGTCAAATTAGCTGATCCTCAAGTCTTTAAAAATGGACGCCAATTCGCTGCCTACATAGGACTTGTTCCACAGCATTACGGCTCCGGAGGAAAAAATGTAAATACAACCATTCCAATAAAATGCAATAAAGAGTTAAGAGGACTTCTAGTCCAATGCGCCCAATCTATTCGCAGGACAAAAAATAAGTCTTCCTGGGTTACGCAAATAGAAGACAGGAAACCGAATTCAGTAGCCACAATAGCTGTTGCGAACAGATTAGCTCGAAGACTCTGGGCGATTGCTTCAAAAGGTGAGGACTGGAAAAGAATGGATATAAATTTTGGCTAATAAAGTAGCTTAATCTTCTAAATTTCTCGAGCGAAAAAACTAATGAGAAAAACGGTTGCACCGGTCTTTGAATAGCCTGAGTAGGTGTCAAGTCAAATCAGACTTCGATAAAAGAAAGGAACAAAGAACCGGATTCATTATGGCCACTGTTCTAAGAGTCTAGAAGCAGATAAACAGGCCGAATAAGAAGATTTAGCTCCAACTTTAACCAAAGCACCAACTCTCTTTGATTGCCGAGAAGTATAAAAATAGCACCCAACAGAAGAATTGGGCGAGGAGAGTTTTGTTTGACAAGCACATTTCTGTTTTTAAAACCAGAAACCAATCGGCACTAATCCCTAGAACACTTTGAACAACTTTAACTAGTTGATTTATTTAACTTTGTATGGGATGTGTTTTCGAATGTTCGTTGAGCAGTAAGAGGCTGTATAAGGAAATGAGGCTAAGTTTTAAAGGGTGTTCAGGGATGTGCTTGACAAACGACGACATAAGGACATCTACATTTCTATACCGCAAAAGTCAACTACCCGTATTTCCAACCCCTTACATATCTCTAAGCACGCCGTTCTCCTTTTAATCCGCCCACTAAGAAAACGTCGAGAGCCCCAATAATTGAAGCTCTCGACGCGGGTGTGGTTTGAAGCCGCTCTCTCAAGCGGCATATGTCGGTTGGTTTTTATGCCGGAAGAAGTTTCTTTACTGTCTTCTTGTAAATCTCATAGCAGTTCTTGACTTGGTACGGATACCCGTACTCATTGTCTCCGTGCATATTCCCGCCGGAAGGCCCGAATGTGACAACAGGAATTCCGCAGGAGACGGCAAGAATATTAGAATCGCAGACCGACGGATCATAATCTATCGGCAGATCTTCGCCGGTGACTTCCTTGAAGCTTTCCTGAAGTCTGACGACAAGTTCGTGGTCTTCAGGAACAGCAAAAGACTTCATGTAAGGACTGTTGCGCGGTTTCAAATGAATATCCACTTTGTCTGCCAAGCCGAGTTTTTCAGCAGCTTCCTGCATCTGACGAATGCACATCGCTTCATCTTCGCCCGGAACGACATAACGGTCTACAAACATGTAGCAGCTGTCCGGAACCACCAGCGCCCCGGAATTGCCGCCCGCCAAATAACGGACGCACCAGGTGCCGTGATGAAGTTTGGGATGCGTGAGCGTCGGAAGTGCTTCAATCGCAGCAGCCAAACGTCCGGCAGAAATCAGAGCATTTTCTCCGACTTCCGGATAACGGCTGGCGTGCCCGGCTTTGCCTTTTACCGTGATTTCAAAGCTGAAGCGCCCTCTGAAACCCACAGCCACATTGTTGTAGCGGCACTCCGCCATAATGGCGTAATCAGCATGAACCACGTCTTCGGCAACGAGCTGATAGGTTCCTTTGCTTAATCCTTCTTCATCGGCAACGAAGCAAATCAGGATCTTTCCGGAAAACTCATCTTTGTGCTGAGCAAAATACTCAACCGTCGTGAGAATCGCAGCGTCTCCGCCTTTCATATCCATGGATCCGCGGCCGTAAACCTTGCCGTCGATTTCGACCGGCATGAAAGGATTGGTTTTCCAGTTCTTTAAGTTCACATCAACGGTGTCAATGTGACCGATAAGAAGCATCGTTTTACCGGGTTTGCCGCTGTCTAGCACTGCCCAAACAGAAGGACGCTGTCTGTCAGTATCTTCCGGGAAGTAGCTGTAATGAGGCTCAAGTCCCATGGAGCGCAGAGCTTCGGCAACATAGTCTGCTGCTCCGACTTCGTGACCGGATACAGAATCAATGGAAATCAAGTCATACCAGCGCTGAAAAAGCTTTTCCATGATTTACTCCTTTGCCAGCTGGCCGTTGAATCGATTACCTTCTTCTTCCTCGACGGTTTGTTCTTCAAGCTTGGCCATACCGATACCGGTCAATGCATAAACGGCAGAGAGGATGATGGAGAGCCAAAGCATCGGAGCGAATGCGAAGAAGGCAATGTTGGCAACACCTAACGTAGAAGCGGTGTAGGAACCGGTGGTAGACCACGGAACCAACGGAGCCAGACCGGTACCGGTATCCAGCATCATGCGCATCAGGTTCTTACGCTGCAGACCGTATTTCGGGAACATATCTTTGGTCATGGAGCCGACAACCGGATAGCTGACATAGTAAGCGCCAGTGATCATGAAGAAGAGTGTGTGCAGACACATGACACAGAAGGCCATGACGCGGCTGTTGCGGGCAAATTTTCTGACGTAGTCGAGTAAGACATCAGCAACACCGGCAGTTCTCAAAGGAGCACCGAAGATCGCAGCTGTCATCAATAATCCGATCGTGCTTAACATGCTGGTGAAACCGCCGCGGTTGAGCATCTTGTCGACGAATGCGGAATCCGTGTGGATGCTAAAGCCGCTGTACATGTAGTTCATCATGTTCTTGAGGCTTACGTCTTGGAGGAACATGCCTAAGAATGCAGCAACGGCAATACCGGCAACGAAGGTCGGAATCGTCGGCTTCTTCCAGGCGATCAGACCGATCACAACAAATACCGGCAGTAGGGTAATTGGGTTGAGATTAAAACTCTTTTCAATCGTTCTTAAAATTTCAACGTAAGTTGCGCTTTCTGCTGCAGAGCCGCCGCTGAATTCCAGACCGTAAACAAAGAAGAAAATTAGGCTGATGAGATAAGCCGGGCCGGTGGAAATCAGGGCATGCTTGATACCTTCCATTAACGGTGTATCCGTCACAGTAGCCGTGATCACAGGAGAGTCGCTTAACGGAGAAATTTTATCGCCGAAGAAAGCACCCACGCAGACTGCGCCGGCTGCCGCTTCAACCGGGATTCCGAGGCCTTCACCGACGCCCATACAGGCAACGCCGACGGTAGCCAGTGTGCCCCAGGATGTTCCTGCTAATGTACTCATCAATGTACACAGGATGCAGGCAACCGGAAGGAAGAGTGCCGGAGTAATGACCTGCATACCGTAATAGACCATAACCGGAATCGTTCCGGAGGCCATCCAGGAGCCGATGAGAACACCGACGGACAAGAGAATCAGCATTGCAACAAGCATTGAAGCGATGGTGTCTTTGATGCCTTTCTGAACGCTGTCATAAGAAATACCGAAGGCACAAGCCATTAAGCACATAATGGCGCCGTCAACGGCAAGAACGATGCGGGCATTAACCTTTAAGGCCATCAACCCGAAAAAGATTATGGCAATACCCACGGCAAGCATAGTCATGGCTTGCCACGGTGCTAAGCGGGAACTTGAGTTGGTTTGAGACATTTCGTCCTCTTGATATTGTTATGTTTCATTCCGGAGCTCCTCGAGCATCCGGACCTTAAAGGTAATATCAAAAGGAATAAGGTTCGAGACCTCGGGTAGCGCTCCACTGTTCAGTGACAGTCCGCCGAATGTTTTTCGACGGCCCAGGTCCGATCAATTTAGGAGAGATCAATCGGCCTTCGGCAAACTTTCCTTTTGCTGCCTCCCGATTCTCCTTTAAAGGAAGCAACTACTTATAAAGTCTGCACCTCTACCTGATTCTCTAATCTTAGAACTTCAGGCACTCTCTTGACATACATTTAGATACAAAACACCTTATCGTTTTCCCGAAAATAGTCTTTCGTTAATGAGCAGTCTGACAAATGAAAACCACTCCCCAAGTGCATTTTTCTAACATTTATCTAACATTCGACGTGTTAAATTGTTAGATTAGACAGAAATTTGTTAGAAAAGCGTGTTAGAAAAAATTCCGCCGTACCATTGCTGATTCGGCGGAATTATTTTTTATTCAATAAGTTACCTATTATGTATTATTCCCAAGCCGGAACTACTGCACCTTTAAATTCTTCCTTAATGAATTTAGCTACTTCCGGAGACTGGAATGCCTTCACAAACTTCTGGACGTCTGCATTGTTGGCATTGTTTTCTCTTGCAGCAATGATGATCAATGCGTAAGGAGCTTCTTTAGATTCGTAGTAGAAGCCGTCCTTTTCCGGAGACAGACCTGCACTTATAACGTAATTCATCGGAATTGTGGCAATGTCAACGTCGGATAAGCTTCTCGGAAGCTGAGCGGCTTCGAGTTCTTTAAATTTCAGATGCTTCGGATTGTCGATGATGTCGGCAACCGTAATTGCGGAGCCGTCTTTGCCCGGCTGCAGTTTAATTAAACCGGCTTTTTCAATTAACTGAAGTCCGCGGCCTTCGTTGCTCGGGTCATTCGGGATCGCAAACGTTGCGCCGTCAGGAATATCCTTCAGACTGTGAATGTTCTTCGAGTAAAAGCCCATCGGCTGAACAACAGCTACACCGATATTTTTGAGATGAGTTCCCTGTTGCTTGTTGAAGTTATTGAGGAACGGCTCGTGCTGATAAATTGCGATATCTAGAGAGCCTTCTTCCAAACTCTTATTCGGGGAAATATAGTCCGTAAATTCAATGACCTTAACGTTTAAGCCCTGTTTTTTAGCTACTTCTGCGGCCTTTTGGACATTGGCTGCGTGAGGGCCGGCGGTTGCACCGACTTTAAGTTCAGAGGTCTTTTTATCGCCGCACCCCGAAAGAAGGAGGGGAACGGCAATCACTGCTGCGGCAGCCAGTTTTAAAAATTGGAATCGTTGCATGCTTTTCACCTATTACAGAGTTAGTTGTTTAATATTGTCGGGATTTGAAAAGCGGGCGATTTTTAAGATGTACCTTCACTCTGCTTATTCTTATCCCGAGTTAAAGATGGATTTTGGGAAAGACAAATAGAGAAGTCAGTAAGACATTCCTTAGCGGAAAGTCAGACTCACATTCGGCACATTCGATTGGACAGCACAAAGCGTTCGCTGTGAAGCGAAGCTTTAACGGTGTGATTCAGTGTGCTGTTCATTTTCAATGTTTCAATGAAGATCGAATGGTTTCATTCTATGGACAAAAAAGAAGTAAAAACGGAAATGCGAATACGATTTTCAAAATAGCCACTTTGTGAATCTATCGTTTTCCATAATTTGCTATGAAAACAAGAAGCGCAATGCAATTTAGGAGGAAAGAAAAGATCCGTATCCGATTCGCTTCGGAGTTGTGTTTCGGTCTATTCTTTGACTCATCAAGGCATCCCTTTCACTAACGATTGCAACGTTAACCATATGTTTACTGCTCCTTTACTACGGCAAGACAGATCCGTTCCCGGAGATAGGATCGACGGAACCTTAGGTTCGATACTGTTTTCTCAGAGGGAGTTCAATGGTTGGCTGGAACAAAAACCGTTTATTCCGACCCAAGAGTATGTTGCCGGATGCCGTCAGAGGGAAAAGATCGGTTTTAATGATGTTTTTCTCCATATTTGGAAGGGCTCTGCTCCAGAGTTATGGACATCAGGCATCGAATGGACAACGTTTTATGGCTCCTTTCTAAAGCGATATATCCAAAATCTTGCCGGTCTTCCGAGTGAACAAGATTTCTTTAACTTTATGCGCCTTGTAGCTGCTCGAATCGGCCAGCGATTAAATTTTCGAACTCTGTCAGGAGAACTAGGAATTTCAGAAACCATCCTCAAAACATACCTGACCGTGCTTGAAAAGACCGCTCTCGTCTACCTGCTTCCAGAACATTCAGAGGATGGTCGAAATAGAAAACATCAAAGTCACAAAGTCTATTTCACGGATACGGGACTTTGCGCCTTCTTAAGCGGATGGACTACTAAAGAGGCTTTGATAGACGGCGCGATGAGTGACCTGATGTTCGAAAACTTTGTCATCATCGAAATTCTCAAGAGCTACAGAAATCGAGGCGTAGAACCTCTGCTGTCCTACTTCAGGAGCAGAGGCAGTAAGGAGATTTCTCTCTTAATCGAAGATAAAGGTAAACTTCATCCGATCGAAATTAAGATAACGGCATCCTCGCGCCTCTCTATGGTCGAAAATTTCGAATACTCCCAGGAAACAAACGAGGAGAAGGTGCTCTAATCTGTTTCGTTGAGCAAGATCTTCCCCTCAATAAAGAAGTATCCGCACTTCCAATTAGCTATCTCTGATGCTTCTCTAGTAGCTCTGCTTTGCCGGAATCACGCCTCGCACTCCTCCCCTTGGGTTCTTCACATCTCCTTTATATCGAGGAATAAGGTGAACGTGCACATGAAAAATTGACTGTCCGGCATCAGCGCCCACATTCACGCCGATGTTGTAGCCGTCAGGATGAAATTTTGCATCGACTTCTGTTTTCATCCTCTGAAGAAGATCTCGGATCGCCAAAACCTCTTCTGTCGTCAATTCAAAGTAATTTGCGACGTGCCTCTTGGGGATGACTAAAACGTGGCCGGGATTAACCGGGAAGCCGTCAAAAATGGCAAAAGCCAGATCGTTTTCGGCCGCAATTTCCTTATTTTTGAGAAATTCGCAGAACAAGCACGGATCATTAACATTCACTGCCATAAAGGGAATCCCATATTCAATGCTGTTTGTTGCAACGGATCAAGATGCTCCTGGAAGAGTTCTATTACCTGAGCATCAGAGGCGGAAACGAAATCAGCAATTTCTACGCCGAGGAAGTTTTCATACTCCGCAAAGAAATCTTCGGAGCGTTTTCGGTCCTTAGAAAAATGGTACCGGACCAGGTTTTTGTGCTGCAGCGCAAGCGGCCGGACATAAGTATCTTGAGGAATCTGATCGTTCTTCGAGGAATTTAATCTTCGATCCATCGGTGTCAGATTCCATATCTGGTTATGAACCACGAAAGTCCACGGCAAGAAGTGATCCAACGCAAAATTATTCAGATCAAGCTGATTGCCGTATATATCTCTCGCCAAACGAGAAGAGGTCAGGAAAGGGGCCCAGAATTTTCTTTGAGTTTCAAGGCTAATTCGGCTATCCGGAAGCTCGAACTTCTTAACGAGCGCCGGCACTGCTGTATTTCGTGTTTGAAGGAAGTCGGCAAAATTCCAATACGCAAAGTCTTTAAGAAGCGCGTAGTTCTCCAAAAAGTATTTTCGCCATTCTGTCGATATCTCGATAAAACTCAAGTCATTTTCGGGAAAATAGTACGGATTTTTCTTTGAATTGAATGCAATTGCTTCTTTGAAAGAGTCAACTGCCTTAGGAAACCAGACGCTCAAAAAACGATAAGGAACGTATCGGGCTAAGGGAGAAAAAATAATTTTCCTGAATTTTTCCGGCTTCGCTTGTGCAAACCCTTCTAATGCATTTAACGCTTCCGATTCTTTGTATCGCGGGTCAAAAGGAAAATCATTCTCCGGATTTTTCAGTGCTTCGATAATGGCTGTAATTTGGTCCCATCGACCGAAAGACAACTTAAATCTCTGTGTCGGAATCCAAGATTTCGCAACCATCCTGGCACAGATCATTGAAATGGAAAGTCTCAGAGGACCAGCGTCCTGAGGTGCCTCCTTAACAAGATCCAAAATCGCCAGAAACCAAAGAAATTTATAGGAAGCGGTTGTTTTGTGGAATGCGCGCTGTAAGGGCCTAATCTCCACATTCGAAGAAAAAACAAACAAAGAAGAACCAAATGGATCCTTCATGTTTCCTCCTCCTCACGATGGCCTTCAGACACCTCAGAATAGATTAACTCAAAAGTACTAAATGGTACAGCACCGACAAAATTATTGACCCACTAAATCGAAAGTTATTATTCCTTTAATAGGTCAAAAGCAGCGATTTTTCATCTATCCCGCTTATCGAATGTCTTCAGAAGAAGAGTCTTCTTCATGAAGAATACTAAGGATGCTTGCAACTCCGACGGCGCTTTTCACACCGAGCTTGCGGCAAACAGATCCTCTGTGGACTTGGACGGTCTTTTCACTGATCTGCAATTCGTCAGCGATCTGTTTATTGAGCAATCCCCTCGCCACTTTCTTAGCGACCATCTTTTCCCGGGCCGTAAGCGTGTCAAAAACATGCCGATACTCATCAGTTAACTGATTCTGCTGGCGGCGCTCGACGTCCTTACTCACCGCTCTTTCAATGGCCGTTAAAAGGCGATCGGCGCTGACCGGTTTCGGAAGAAAGTCTGTTGCACCGTCTTTGAGGGCCTGTACAGCCATATCAATGTCTCCGTGACCGGAAACAAAGATAATGGGCAAGCCGTTTTTTTGGAGCATCATCACGCGCTGAAGTTCGATTCCGCTCATATCCGGCATACGAACATCAAGCACAACACAGCCAAGCTCATTACGGTCGTCTTCTTCCAGAAATCGGAGCGCCGAGGAGTAGCACTTCGTTGTCCACCCTTCTCCTTCAATTAGGAAGCGCCACGATTTCCGCATTGAATCGTCGTCGTCAATAATCCTAACAACCGCTTTTTCCTGAAATTTATCCAGGCCCATCTTTATCCTCCAAAGCTATAGGCAGAGAAGCAATACAGCGAAGTCCTCCTGAAGGAATCCTGACAAGTTTCAAAGATCCTCCGTTAGCCTCTAAAAGCTCTCTGACAATTGCGAGTCCCAGACCCAATCCGTCTTTTTTGCTGGATTGTCCGAGATTCCGCAATGAGGCAAACTGATCGTCCGTCATGTCCGGACCGTTGTCTTCAATGATCACGAGAGCATCAGCCCCCGCATTTTTAATTTCTACTTTAATTTCTGCATTCTGCTGATTTCTTACCGCCTCTTCTGCATTCTTAAGAAGGTTCATAAGAACGAGATCAACATTCAGCGGATCGGCGTAAACAAATAAATTTTCTGCACCGGTCAACGTACATTTACTGTTAAGACGGCCTAGGCGCTTCATTAGCTCTATCGTATGTTCAACGGCCGACTCCAAATTAAAGCGCTTTCTCTGGCGAGGCTCTTTGCGACCGATATTGCGTACGAACTCAACGATTTCAGAAGCCCTTTGACTTTCGGATTTAATTTCCGAAAGTGCCTCTGTCAGAATTTCTTCTGCAGGTTTCTTTCCGCGTTTAAGTTGCCTCAAAATCGCTTCTGAGTAGTTGTTAATGGCACCAAGCGGCTGTTTGAGTTCGTGGGCAACCATAGCGGAAATAATGCCGATGGATTTCGCTTTTTCTAACGCTTCAATTCGCTCCGTAATCTTGCGATTTTCACGTTCGTACTCGCGATTTTCTTCGACTTTTTTACGCAACTGTTCTGTCTTGCGTCTGACAGCAAAGGCTAGATAAGCCCAATTAAGGATAATAAGCAGGAGCGCACCGCATCCGACAATGAAATACCAGCGGTAATAATTCAGCATCCAGCCGATTGTTCTATCCTCCAAATATCTGACTTCCATGCGCTGGAGAAGCAGATTCATTTGATCGTAATCGGTTGCCACCGTCCAGTAAGAGCCCTCTTCCTTGCCGGGAGGAAGCTGAAGCAAAGCCTCCATGATGTTTCTCAATGTTTTGGAATCAAGCGTCGGCTGCGCAGAAAGTATCCAGCCGGGATAAAGTCTGGTGGAATGCTTGCAGTAGAAGTTTTCGTCTTTTTTCTCGTTGATGACCTTAAGACAGCCTTTGGGAATAACGCCGTCAGCTTCCATATTTTCGAGAAGGCAGCTCGCAATGAAAGCGACATCAACCTCTTTATTGACAACTTGCTTAACCAATTCCGTCATCGGTTTATGTGTCGCCGTCACTGACTTAAACAGGCGGTTGGGATTTAATCCCTCTGCTTGGATCTCTCCCATGACCGCAAGAAATCCGGCAAAAGCTTTCGTACTGGATACGGCTACTGTCTTCCCTTTGAGGTCAGCCAGGCAATTGATGTCATCTCTGTCGCTTCGAACAACGATGACACCGGCGTTCGCATGATTGGGATCCGGCGTTCGGCTGTTGATGATCGTCAGAAGCGCAGCCGCACCGCTCGCGTCAGTCATGAGAGCTGTCAATCCGCTTGAAGCAATTGCCAAGTCAAACTCTTTATTCTGAGCGGCCTCAAGAAAAACTTCCTGGTCATAAAATTGGACGACAAGTCTTCTCGGAGCAACCGCTTTAGCAATAGCGTTCACCGTCCCGTTAAAGTAGCGAACAGAGAGGTTAGAGCCAAAGGAATTGACTACGGCAAGACGCACAGGAGGCAGCAGATTATTGAGTTGAGAAGCCTGCGCGTAAGCAGAAATAAGGCCACACAAAATGAGGAGGATCCACCTCATTTTGAATTGGTTCAATATTTCTGCCCAAAAATTCATTTTTGTAGAAGTCGTCGCCGATTGAATAGAAAGCCTGAATTCTCGTTCCGAAGATTCCGTTCAGAAATCAGCATGTTGGATAAACATTTACTCCTTGTCGGAGTCGGACTGTTTAATTTTAATTTTCCAGAAATCAGACAAAAATAAGACAATTGTCTTAGCTGAGATTCAAGGAAACCCTCGCCTCTAAGGCGAGGAATAGTCATATGTCGAAGCATCATTTTTTATGCTTCGGCTCAAAAAATCAGAATCAATTGGCTTTGGGCTTGGCGTATTTTTCTGCCAGTTTCTTCAAGAACGGCATGACGTCTTTATCATCCCACGGCAGATAGCCCGGAAGGTAGCCGACAATGTTTCCGGCTCCGTCAATAATGTAATTGGTCGGAACGACTTCAAGCGGCATCACATCTTCGATAGATTCCGTCGGGTCAGACCACGTATTAAATTCCGACATCTTGTGTCTTGCCAAGAATTTAGGAATTCCTGCAACGCTTTTGTCGACTGCAACACCGACGATCTCAATGTTTGAGCCCTTAAGCTGTTTTTGAAGATCAATCAGCTGAGGAATCTCTCGGATGCAAGGGGTACACCAAGTTCCCCAGACATTCAAAATCAAAAGTTTTCCGCGGTACTTAGCTAAATCGACTTTCTCGCCTTCAAGCGTAAAAATTCTAAGTTCCGGCAGAGGACGAGCCTTGGAGAATTCCACGAAAGGCTTCATGACCATCGGCTTTTCAAGTGCTTCTCCGGTGCTGTAGCCGCTAGTAGAAAAAATCGTTTGAGCGCCGACGGTAAAAGACGCCGCAAATACGGCAGCGGCAACTAAAAGTTTGAACGAAATGTTCATGAAGGTTTCTCCTTTTTACGTCTGAGGATAAGGAAAAGTGCTGTCAGCACCAAACCGGCAAAAAGTACGGCGGGAACAACCCAAAGCGCAGCGGTCCATGGATCCACAGGAGGATCGTATCGAATTTGCTTTCCGTAGCGAGAAGCAAAATACTCCAACACATTTTCCCGGCTTTCGCCGTTTTCCAATAATTGATAAATCTTCGCCTTAAGCTCTGCCGCCTGCGGTGCATTGGACTCATAAAGAGATTGATTCACGGCACCGGGATCGCGCAGTTCTTTCGAAATTTCTATGGCCTGATCGCGAATAGAAGGCGCTGCAAAAACTGTAGACGCAGTGCTGAAAGCAAGAAAAAAACAAAGGATTAATCTAAGTGCTAATCTCATGACTGACTCCATTCCTTTCTTCGCCAAGCAGAGGAAAAGACTGCTGATAAAAGCATGATGAGGCCTCCGATCCAAATCCAGCTCACCAAGGGACGGATGCTGAGGCGTACTAAAAATTCATCGCTGCTTAACCGGTTGCCCATCGAGACATAAAAGTCTCTAAAGAAGCCATGTGAAATACCGGCCGCCGTCATTTCCATGCCGTTGGATTTATAGGTTTGGCGCTGAGGATGAAGTTCGTCGATGACATCCTCATTTTTATTGAGCACGAGAACCTTGCCTTCATCGGCAAAGAAGGCATTGGTATCGACCTTGCGGGTTTCTTCATACACGAAGATCACGTCGCCGAGCGGGCGCCCCTGGCCCGGCCCCATTCTTACAACGGCTTCCTGAGAATATTGCGTGTCGCCGATCACACCGATGATGCTGACGGCAATGCCCAAGTGAGCGACTAGCGCAAAGAAGTTCTTGTGTTTCTTGGACCGCAGAGATGCCATAAAGGAACAAATAATCCACAGGGCACTAAACACACCGGCAGTCGTGTAAACAGAAGATTTCACTTCCGTAAAGAAACCGCAATAAAGAGCGGCGATAGCGGACAGAATGAAAGTCGCACCCCATGTCCACATCGGTGATTTTTTTAACTGAACTGCGCCGATCATCAGAGCAGCTAAAATCGCCATTGTGCAAAAATCGAGTTGAAGTACGGAGCGCCTACTGAAAGGGAGCCTTTACCAAGGGCTTCATGCACTAAGGGATAAAGCGTGCCGAACAAGACGCAAACAGCTGTCACAGCAAGCAGCAGCACTGCCAAGACTAAAGAGATATCCTCGATACCGGAAATTTGCTTTGCGCTCTCAAATTTGGGTGCCCGAATCATGAAAAGAAATAAAGCCGGGACGACCATTAACAGAGAAATGACAAGCAGGAAGGCCCCGCGGTTGGGGTCTGAGGCAAACGCATGAACCGACTGAATCACGCCTGAGCGCACGATGAAGGTGCCGAGCAGGCAGAGCGCAAATGAAACGATGCAGAAAAACAAGACCGTCTTTGTGAGGTGGGCACGGAATCTGAGAAGAACCAACGCATGAAGCTGGGCTGTCATGAGAAGCCAGGGAACAAAAGATGAGTTCTCAACCGGATCCCAGAACCACCAGCCGCCCCAGCCTAATTCGTTATAGGCCCACCAAGAACCTAGCACGTTGCGGCGGTCAGGAAAAGCCACGCAATCACCGAAATCGTTGTGAGTCCGCGAAGAGATTCCGGTCTCACCTTCCCTTCCATCAAGGCACCAAGGCCGAATGCAAAGCACAAAGCAGTACCCGCGTAGCCTAAGAAAAGCATCGGCGGATGCAGAATCATGCCGATATCCTGAAGGATCGGGTTTAAGTCTTTTCCTTCGGGAGGAACTAAAGGCAGCAGACGTTCAAAAGGATTTGAGGTAAAAATCAGGAAGAGGCAGATAAGTCCGGTTACGCCGAGCAAAACGCCAAGCACTCGGGATTTGAACAACTCGTCGTCTCGTGAGAAAACTGCAAACAATGAAGCCCAAACAGTAATCGTCCAAACCCATAAGAGCATGGAGCCTTCATGACTTCCCCAAACCGCAGAAATTTTATAAACCGGGTCGAGCTTCGTATTGGAATTGTTGGCAACGTAGGCAATCGAAAAATCATTCGTTAAAAATGCCCAGATCAGCATGATCAGAGCAAAACTTAAACCTGCAAAAGTAATGCCTAAAGCCGGCTTCCAAAGATGAACGAAAAGCGGTGCTCTGCTTTTAGACCCCAATAAAGTCGGCAAAGACAAAAACACTGCACATAACGCAGCGGCAATAAGAACAAAATGACTAATTTCTGCCTGCACAGGAGAGCGCCTTTCGTTAAAAACCTTTGATTAGAAAGTTCTTTTATTCAAAATAAAACGGTCTAGAACGAACAAGACCGCCGACCACAGGCACAAATATACCCCAAGCCACGCAGTTTGGAGGGGAATGGTCGAATCTTCAAGCAGTTGCTGGTTAAAAAGACGAAAGGCACTCGCCGGATTAGCCGCCAAACAGATGTTCAGGAATTCGTTTCTGATCTGATGCTCAAAGGCAATCGTGATGATCAAAAGCCCTAAATCGTAAAAAAGAACCGAAAGCAGCCAAATAGAGAGCAGAACGCCCAAAGCTCGAGCTTTATTCTTCGCCAACAAGCTGATCGTTAAAGAAATTAAGATAAAAACCAAGCCTAAGAGGCAGCCTGAAAAAATCAGAACAGCAGTCAAAAGACTAAGTCTTGTGAGATCGTACGGCAGAACATTTAATACCGTAAGGAGCGGCAATACGGAAAACCCAAGAAGCAGACAAACGCCGAGTGCAGCACTTTGTCCGAGGAGTTTGCCGGTTAAAAGAGCCGTTCGAGAGAGCGGATAAGTTAAAAGAAGGATTAACGTTCCATGTTCCTGTTCTCCGACAAATGCGTCATAAGAAATTAGAACCGCAATTAATGGGATTAAAAACACTCCGAGCGTGACAACCGAAGTCATGACGGCTTCCAACGGACGAAAAGAAAAATCGCCGCCGATTGCTGCCGTTCCGAAGGCTACTGCCAGAGAGAGACAAGCAAAAAGCGCGGATCCTACGATCAGCCATAAATTTCTCCAGCAGTCTCTGAATTCCTTTGCAGCGACGACCCGAACAGAAGATAAAAAACTTCTCACTTTTGGTGCCCCTTCAACGCTGCTTTATAAATATCCATTAGTGACGGATTTTTAACACCGACTCCGGTGATGCCGTATTTCTTTTCCAAATAAGTGAGTTTTTGGCTGAGATCCGTTCCCTTACAAACAAGCCGCCCGTCAATAACG
>ERZ860009.525-NODE-525-length-16991-cov-1.369095_pt1 | contig 16991 bp, 17 predicted proteins | sample MGYA00510114_ERZ860009 | MGnify/ENA primary metagenome ERZ860009 (study PRJEB30046, sample SAMN00715177) | human gut metagenome | study: EMG produced TPA metagenomics assembly of the A metagenome-wide association study of gut microbiota in type 2... | reverse complement strand
CAGACAGGAAGCCCCCGCCATAACCGAAGCTGGGATTATTGTAATGGCTGCCAATACGAGGATCAAGGCAGACACCTTCAATGATCTGCTGAGTGTTCAACCCCTTCATCTCCGCATAGGTATCCAGCTCGTTGAAATAGGAAACGCGTAATGCCAGATAGGTATTGGCAAACAGCTTGACAGCCTCAGCCTCGGTAAAGCCCATAATCAGAGTGTCTATGTTCTTCTTAATAGCACCCTCCTGCAACAGACCGGCAAACATGTTGGCTGCTTTCACCAGGCGGGCATTGTCCACATCGGTACCCACAATGATACGACTGGGGTAGAGGTTGTCATATAGAGCTTTAGACTCCCGCAGGAACTCCGGGCTGAAGATGATGTTGTCACAGTGGTACTTTTCACGCACAGAAGCCGTGAAGCCAACCGGAATCGTGGACTTTATAACCATAATTGCATCAGGATTATACTGGATGACCAGCTTAATCACAGCCTCAACCGCTGAAGTGTCGAAGAAATTCTTCTTGCTGTCATAGTTGGTAGGTGCTGCGATTACAACGAAGTCTGCGTCCTTGTAGGCGGCTTCTGCATCGAGCGTGGCCGTCAGATTCAAATCTTTTTCTGCAAGATACTTCTCAATGTACTCGTCCTGAATCGGGGATTTTTTGCGGTTGATGAGGTCAACCTTCTCGAGAACGATGTCCACCGCCATGACCTCATGATGCTGGCTCAGCAGTGTAGCAATGGACAAACCGACATAACCGGTACCTGCAACTGCGATTTTCATTTGCTCTTTCTCCCTTTCTGTACGTTTTTCCATCCTTAGCAAGACTTATGCCTTGATTCCCTGATACTCCTGCTGAACCTGCTGATAGCTTTCCAGATTGCCAATGTCATACCGCTTGCCCGGCATTTTCATAGCATGAACATCCGTTACTGTGCACAGCCACGCAATGAAGCTGCCCGGCGCATCGGTGCCGCATTTCTTCTGTGCAATCGCATCCTTGACCTTTTGGGCATCCTCTCGGGTGTAGACATAGAAGGGAGGGCAACACCAGTGACTCTTGGGCTGGGTAGGTTTTTCTTTCATCGAAAGGATTTTATCCTGCTCGTCTAACTCAACGACACCGCATTTGGTGAGCTTCTTTTCGCTGGGCTCATAATAGCGCATGATACAAGAGGTTTTCTTCTCGTCGGCATAGGCAACAAACTTGGAGAGGGAGAAATCGAGCACGTTGTCTCCGGCAATCACCAGCATGTCATCATTCAGACCCAACTGGTCAATAGCAAACTGCACATCACACACAGCACCAAGCCGAGTCTCGTTACTGCTGGTTCCATCGTCCACCACCTGGATATTTTGCTTTTTGGTAGCTGCCCATTCTTTAAAATGGTGGGCAAACTTATGGTTGCTAATGACCACATAGGTATCCACAAAACCAGCGGTGTCAATGTCATCCACCAGCCAGTCCAAGATAGTTTTATCCCCTACCTTCAGCAAGGGTTTTGGAAAGTTCTCCGTCAAGGGATAAAGGCGGGTTGCATATCCCGCAGCCAAAATCAAGCACTTCATATTAGTCCTCCGTCTTATGCCCTACGCCGTCCGTACTCTCGCACAGATGAAAGCTGTACTTACCACGCATCTCTGGGAATGCAGTAAGATATTTTCGTTCCACTTCTTCCCGAATAACATCTGTCTTGCTGGGATCAATCAGCGCCATACAGCAGCCCTTGAAACCGGCACCACTGAAACGACCTCCATAGATACCAGAAGTTTCCCGCATAATTTCATACAGCTTGATCTGCTCCGGTGCTCCGGATTCCCAGTTATGGATACTGCTCCAACCGGATTCAAAGGACAGGCGTCCATACTCATCCAAATCGCCTCGCCGCCATGCTTCGCACCAGCTTCCACGCGCTTGAACTCGGTATACCAATGTTCACAGCGTTTTGCCCATTGCACCGGCAACTTGTCCTTGTATGTCTGGTAGACCTCATAACTAACGTCCCGGGCATTGGCCTCATTGAATTTGCCGTAGTCAAGACCCGCAAAGGCCTGCAAAGCGTAAATGCCGGATCGCAGCTCGTCCACCCTCATGTTATATTTGGAGCCAGCCAGACTGTGCTCCAAACCACTGAAAAATACTGCAATTTTGTAGGGCTTCATATTGGGATTGGTAGGAATCAGCTCGTAGCTGTTATCCTTACAGTCCAGATACAGCAAGTGGCCTTTTTTACTCAGAACCTCACAACTCTGATCCAGAGTTCCCACATTAACGCCCACGTAGTTTTTCTCTGCATCAAACGCAATGCCTATCAATTCAGACGATGCCAGTTTAATTCCATTTACCTGGCAAAGTGCATCCAAAAACGACAGAATTACCGCTGCGGAGGAAGATAGTCCTCCGATGGGCAAAGAGCCCTCAATGACGCCACAGAGTCCGACTGTCAACGAAAACCGATTGCTCAACGCCCAAGTCGCTCCTCGTAGGTAGTCCGCCCAGTCACCAGTCTTTTCGCCAATCTCCCGGATATGCCACTGGGCACGTTTTGGGAACTGAAGACTGCACATTTCAATAACGCCATTCATCTTGGGCTTGTACGCAATATGGATTCCTTTATCAATCGCAAGTCCTGTGATTTTTCCTAGGTTGTGATCGCTATGGGCACTGATGGGGCAAATCCGATAGGGGCAAAAGCTAATGCCCACGGGATCTTTTCCGTATATTTCGTAGAATTTTTCCTCGCAGCGCATAATATCCTCACATCTTTTCCATTTTAGTTGTCATGCAATCATTAAACGTTTTACATGAAACGCAACTATCGCCACACCACTTCCAAACAGTGTTGCTCAAGCACTGTTTAGAAGTGGTGAGCGATTCAAGCAGTTATAGTAAAAACTGTTACTTCGCTGATTTTTTCGTGCATAATTTCAAATTGCTCGATTGATATAGCATTCGGTTGCATTATTCCGATGCTTAATAATGCATGGATTTCCAAAGACAACAGAATGATCCGGAATATCACAATTTACATAACAGTTGGGGGCAATTAGCACATCATTTCCCACCGTGATTGCACCGACATTGTGGCATTCATTCCAATCCATACGTTATCGCCAATTACCGGTACACCTTCACGTATTCCTCGGTTTTCTTGACCGATCGTAACACCCTTATGCAAATTAATGTTTTTTCCAAGAACAGCTCTTGGATTTACAGTAATACAGTAAGGATGTGCAAAATAAAGTCCCGGACCAATTTTGCAGTCGATTGATAATTCAATATGATTTCGATTTCTTGCCAAAATAAACAAGATTTTATAAAACCACTTTATCTGTTTATTTTTCGAACCTTGAGCTTTTCGATAGAACAATTGAAAAAGTGGTACCCCCCCCCCCCCCCCCCCCCCCCCCGGGGGATCTTTTCTTGTCCAGTTCCAATACAGAATCGTTCATGTTTTCACCCCATATAAAACTCTTGATACCACTCGGCAAACTTCCGCAGACCTTCACGCAGCGGAGTGTGGGGCTTAAAGCCGAAGTCATGCTCCAGTGGCTCAGTATCTGCAAAGGTCACAGGAACATCACCGGGCTGCATGGGCACCAGCTCTTTATGCGCCTCAAAATCATAGTCCGCAGGCAGCACACCGGCACGCACCAGCTCCTCCGACAGAATCTGCACAAAGTCCAGCAGATTTTCCGGATTGGAGTTACCGATATTGTAAACTGCATAGGGAGGAATGGGCAGACCGTCCCGCCGTTCTTCTTCTCAGGCGGCTTCTTCATCACACGGACAACACCCTCGACAATATCGTCCACATAGGTGAAGTCCCGCTTGCAGTTGCCGTAGTTGAAAATCTTAATGGTCTCGCCGTTCACCAGCTTGTTGGTAAAGCCAAAATATGCCATGTCCGGACGGCCGGCAGGACCATACACTGTAAAGAACCGCAGACCGGTTGAGGGAATGTTGTAGAGCTTACTGTAGGCGTGCGCCATCAGCTCATTGGACTTCTTGGTGGGGCATACAGGGATACCGGGTTGTCCACCTTATCACCAGTGGAGTATGGCACCTTCTTATTGCTGCCATAGACGGAGCTGGAAGATGCGTACACCAGATGCTCCACCGGATAATGACGGCAGGCTTCCAGAATGTTATAGAAGCCGATCATATTGCTCTCGATGTAAGCATCCGGGTTGGTGATGGAGTAACGTACACCAGCTTGGGCACCCAGATTGACCACAATATCCGGGTGATACTTCTCAAAAATGCTGTTGATCAGCGCCTTGTCCGCAAGGTTGTCCTTGATAAAGGTATAGCTCTTGAACTTCTGGAGTTCCGCAAGGCGTGCTTCCTTGATACGAACATCATATAATCGTTCATGTTGTCCAAACCGATGACCTTGGTATCCGGCTCAGTGGTCAGGATACGCTTAGCAAGGTTGGAGCCAATGAAACCAGATGCGCCTGTGATAAAAATGTTCATTTTCTTTCTCCCCTTTTATGTTTTCTCAATATGTCCTTTCCACCCATTTGACGGCTCAAAATATAATAAATCCAGATTACGCATCGTCTCAATGGTCTTCCCATCATATTGGGTAGAGTTACTGCTAATCACTGCCATTTCATCCTTTTTCAGTGCAAGTCGACCTTTTGCATCTCGTGCGCGAGTGATTGAGGGGATTTTTCTATAGTCAAACCCCATTAGCGTGCTTACAACCTCATCAAAACAAACTGGATTAGTCCCAGCCAAAATCATCCCAACAGCTTTTGGCGATGGCATAAGTGGTCCCTCACCTTCACCAGAAACAATCATATCAGCCAAGATAATAATACTTCTCTGTGGTGTATTACATATTACTCCATCTTTGTTCGCATAAAGAACAGCGCGATTAACATCCAGAATTGTCCGACTGATAGTATCGTTACCATACCAGCTTCCCTCTGCATAAGATGGTCCATTAATTTTATAGCTGCAGACAATGCACGAATGGGATACCTAAGCAGCCTCGCAAAAAGAAAATCACCTTCAGCTTCACAAATATTTTTCTTATCTAAAAGATTGCTTTGAACATCATGAAAAATATTTTTTTTCTTGTATTCATCTCCCCCGCTTTCTACAGATCCCAATGTATGATGTGGAAGAAATTCCTTTCTTATATTTACGCCTATAAAATTCTTCAGAGCTCCTGTCATCCCAGCCTTTCTGTGTGCTTTTGGCTTAGGCATATTAATAATTACATCTGCGTCAAGTGCATATTCAGATATGTAATATTCTTGAACATCACCTTTATGATGCCGTAGAAGGATTCTTGGATCATAATTTGTGATTCTCAATTTTTTAAGTGTATTGTCATCTTCACCAAAGAAAGCACTGTCCTTACCAAGATTAACGATTTTTCCCTTTGCTTCCTTATTTATTGTTGCTTTGTGGACACCGCCATCTACAACCGAAATAAGCTCTCTAAAATCTAAAACCTTTATTTCCGTAATGCGTTCCTTATACTTTTCTGCAATTTCATAAATTCCACGTATTTTCTCAAAATCACACTCCTGCACTGGTGCATCGCCAATGACAATTGTGCCACATCCTTTTAAAGCGCAACATACATATTCAACAACCGGCTCAATCACTTCTGGTTGAGTGTACAAGCAATAGGTTCCGCCCTGTTTATTGTAGTTTCTATCTGATACAAGATTTGGCTTAATTAAAACCATTTGACCAGGATGTAATAATTCATGTGCATTTATGCGGTCTAATGCATCTATTACCGAATGCCGAATTGCCTCTCTATTTTCATAGGAATCCGTACCAGTTTTAATTAGACTCACAATCGATTGATTTGTCATCTTATTTTCTCCCACAGTCATTAATTATCTTATATTCCTTATCGTCTTATCGAACAAAACAATTATCTTTTCGTTATAAAACAAGAAGTTAATAATTAGTATGGATAAGACTGCAAAGGCGGCGGTTACAACCGCATAGCAAAACCACTGCATATAAGAACCGCAGTCAATATGTAAATATTGTCCAAAAGTAAAGATCACAAGCATTGATACGGCGTCTATAGTTGTTCTTTTTATTATCCTTGCAAGTGACCAATGAAAAAAACTATTTTTTGTATAGCGAAACAATGCAAATGTTTGATAAGTCATCGCTACCAATGTGCCAATGGCCACCCCCATTATTTCATATTTATAAACCATCAAAATTGAAAGCGATAAATTCAGAAACGATGCCGTAACGAAATACTTTTGTGTTTGCTTATAGTGTCCAGCAGCTAAAACCATAATATGATATGGTATTTGAAAACAATACACAGCATATGCCATCGTCAGTAGCACAGCAAATTGAGGCCGAATATAATTCACGTCAACAATTCCTTTTGTGTAAACCTGTACAAAAGGAACAATTAGTACCGCTGTGCATGAAAACAGGAAAACTGTTCCTGTATGTATGATCCATTCAATCCAATCAAAAAACTCACTCAATTGTGTCAATTCTTGTTTTGCCCACATTTCTCCAAGCAAGGCACGAATTCCATTTGTCATTGAAAGAAAAATCCCCTTAATGCCGTTAATGAGCATAAGATAAACAGAATAAACCGATACGTTGGACAATGTAGAAAACACCGACAGAACCAGGATATCTGTTCCATCAAGAATAAAGGCAGCTATATGTTGAGCAACGCCATTCCATTTTTGCTGAATTGGTTCTTCAGTATAACTGATATTCCAGTTAATTTTGTACTTCTTGTTTATATAAGCACGCAGTACCAAGGGTCTAGCTAAGAAAATCAAAGAGGATATTAGCTTAACAAGTTGGACACTCCCTCCCATAGAAATTAAGGCCACACAAATTATAGTATTCAAAATAAGGGTTACAATCTGTGCACTATATTGAATATATCCCCTTTGATCCGCATTCAGTAACAAAGAATTAACAATTCCAAAATAGTATTGTGCAAAAGAACTTATAGACATTGCACCTATTAGTGTGGCGTGTATAGGTAGCCAAAATTCTGATTTACAATCATTGGGTACATAATCATCAAAATCACGACATAAATCAAAAGAATTTTCGCCAGTCTTTGAAAAAATTTATTTGCTGAAACAACTACACAACTGATCTTCTGGTCATCATTATCAGCAAGCGGCTTATACAAAGATGACTGTACAACTGCACCAATTCCCAACTCCAAAAACGAGATTACTCCCAAAAATTGTGTAATGGAATTTACGAGTCCATTGACTTCTGAGCCAAAATGTTCTAAGAAAAATCTTGGGAGTATAAAACCGCAAACCAAGGCAGTCAATTGTGATAATATTGACGCCACAGTATTTTTTGCTAGTAGCTTTTTTCTCATGACCACATTCCTCAATATTTCTTATCCATCATAATATTTCTAAATTTTCCTAGTTTCACATTATTTACGAGCTACCCTATTCCTTAAGCTACCAGATCGCCTTCATTCACAAAGTTCAATCCAATCGCCGAATGTTTTATCCCACTCCTCAGGTGTAAATTCTTCATACCCACTCCCCGGGAAAAAAGTCAATTCTCCAAAGTATACTCTGCCGTTTATTTCATAAAAATCAACTCTAATGAAAGGAATATTTTCGGATAACTTCTCGGCAAGCGTAACCATCTCCTTATATGTTTGTGGCCTGTCAATTTCAGTTTCACTTGCCGGGTAGTGACGTTCAAACGGCATTCTCTTCCAATCTGTATTATAGAAGGTCACTTTCAACCCGGTATTTGAAAAGCGATCACTACATACAAAGGTCGCTTTAACCTTTCCGTTAAAACACATTAATTTATAATCCTTCAAATCTCCTTTGAAGGTATTTTCCATATACTTTTCTGCGATAATTCGAGGCTCAACATCCTTATAGGGCCATTCTCTATGAGTATAATAGTATTTTCGTTTTAGACAATGTTCGATTTTTTTCTTAGCTGACTTCTTATCAAATTTTGCTTTATCAGTACAGATAACAAGTCCTCCACTGTCATGCGTACATTTCAAAACAAACTGATTCGGCAATACATCAAAATCAATATCATCAAAATGATCCCATACACCCAATGTAGGGATAATATACTGACTTCCAATTCGGTCTGCCACATACTGTTTGGCGGTATATTTATCGACCATTGTCGTATATTCTGGTTTTCGGTTGTGGATCTTCAGCCACTGGAGCTTCTCATTGAATGTTTGGGGATTATCAAGATTTAAAGGTTTTCCCAACGCGAGATAGTATTCTCTTTTCAGAAATTGTTCGTCTGACATCCATCGCGTTAAACCCAACGTAGTTAAATATGAAAATCTTAATCGTTTGTTTATAAAAAAGTTATGGAGTTTATTCATAGTCTATTCCGCCTCAACGTTTTGATTGTACTATTCACAATACAGTCGATTACAACAATTTCAAAAACCGAAAAGAATCCAAGCGTAATATCATATAATGAACAATATGGTATTGCTCTAAATATAGCTAAAACCAATTTTGCCCTTATCGCATATTGAAGTGGCGTCAAATCACTATATTCAAGCTCATCAAATTTTTTTATAATTACTCCAGCAAATGAACATAGAATAATCACTCCTGCGATTCTCAAATCGTAATACCCCTGTGTAATTATTCCACATGGGACTTGACCGTGAAGTCTTCTGTCGAGATTTCCATAAATTAAAAAAGTATTTATGTTCCAAACATCGTTGAATCCTTGTGGTTTAAATTGTGTAGGGACCCATGTAATAATCCTGTAATCAAATCATCTACAGCCGTTAGCTAATTTTGCCATTCCAAACTGCATTAATAGAGGTTTGCCCGCCAATCGGTAAATAAATCAATTCTTTTACCATTGAATACATTAAGTTATTTGTCGTTTGTTCTGATGGCCATATATTAAATCTGATGAAATAGGTTATGTTGTCAAGTTGCAGAATAAATACTACTGCAACAGCCAAAATTACCATTAATTTCAAACACATCCTTGGCACAGACTTTATAATCTTTTTCGAGCTTTGAATCCATGCGAATCCCATAAAAAATAAAAGCATGGTTAATCTTCCATCATCCGCCATTAAAAACAGATATGACAAATATGCAGAGATGATAAAACCTATAAGATTCACCAGTTTCTTTATGCTCTTCTTTTCTGATTGCATAGTCATTTCAAAAAACATGTATGCTACTACTAACAATACAGTTGCTGGATGTTTAAAAAAGGCTAAATTGTTCTTTACAGACCCCATTCCAGATCGAACCCTGTTGGCCTGTAAAATCAGTGCTCCAATAGAGCCATATGCTTTTGACCACAGAAATAATGAAACAGCTCCAACTAACAAGCTAATCCACGCTGTCAGTTCCATTGTTATGCCGTTTACATTTTTTATTTTGTTTCTTTCTGTTCCCACGCACACTATTTTATAAAGTGGTTTTGAGTAATACATTAGTACCATGAATGCAAATCCTATCAACGCATATATATAATGATAGAAGAGCTCCAATATACCCGTACTGCTCATGTCCAGCATCCTGTTAATATATGAGGCCAAATTTCCCTTAAAACATATCTGCCAAAGGAGTAATGTAGGCAGCATTCCATATACCAAATCGTACATTCCGACTGCAACGACAAAACCAGAAAATCTTCTTTTCCTTTGCAGTGCACGGAAGAAGACAAATGTATACACGATCATGCAAATGATGCTTAGCAATAGTAGAAGAATCATCATTTTGCCTCCATCAACTCATTAACATAACCGTTCCATTGGTCATAGATAATACTTGGTGCAAATTTCATAGCTTGATTTCGTGAAATATCACTCATTTCTTGTTTTAATTTTTCATTCTTAAAGATTTTTAGAATTCTATCGGATATGGATTCTTCATCTCCAACGTCGATCAGTTGACGTCTATCTATTCCCAATAGTTCTCGTGGGCCTCCGCATGGGCAATCCGTTGAAATGCAGGGAACTCCAGCTGCCATCGCTTCCATCAAAGCATTCGGCATACCCTCATAATCCGATGAAAGTACAAAAAGGTCTGCAGTTTCCAAGCTTTTCCCACATTATCCGTTGCTCCCATGAGAAATGCCTTGCCTTGAAGTCCCATGGTATTGATTTGCTCCTGCAAAACATCCCGCAAAAGCCTTCCCCGTAAATTCTGAGCGTTGCATTAGGACGCTGTTTTGCCACCTCTGCAAATGCGGCAATAAGCATAGCGTGGTTTTTCTGCTCAGTCAATCTACCGCAGGTCACTATTTCTTCATGATTCGGCTTGCGCTCAATGTGGTAGAAGTCCTCTTTCACGGCATTATAAATAATCTTTGATTTCTTTTGGAGCTTTTCCGGGAACCATGCCTGTGCCTCTCTGGTCTGAAATACGCACCCATCTGCCATCGGAAGCAATGCCTTCCCAACGAAAGTACCCAGTCTGCCTGCGTACTCTTTGTTGGGATCATTCCGGACGGAGATCAATGTTTTTACCGGCAGTCCTCTCGTTGCAAGGATTGCACGAAAATTCGGTTCCTCCATAAATGACACAAGGATATTTGGCTTTTCTTCTTCGCATATCTTGCGGAGCTTAGAAATCCGGCTGAGATTGCGCATCAAGCGGGATTGCTTAATTTCTTGTTCTTCCAAAGTAATCCGTTTTACAGTCTCTCCAAGGGATATTCCCATGTATCACGAAACGAAGTTACCAGTGAAGTGTCGTATCCAGCTTCAGAAAAATATTTTGCCAGATTGACCATAACGCGCTCAGCGCCGCCATCATGGATTGCATTTATATAGAATATTATCTTTTTCATATTTTATCGCCTTTTTGCAAAGTAGATAGCCCGGAGCATTTTATCCACTGCCGACATCGGTCTCTTTTTCATTTCCATATCTTGAGCTGATACAAAATTTGAATATTTTTTCTTCAGGAATGCCTCTAAGTATTCAAAGTCTCTATTTTTCATCATATTGGGATGATAGCAAAAAGTACATACCTTGAAAGGCAGCTTTCTTACCTTGCCAGATTGCTGAGGAATAAAATAAAATCCCTCCTGATAATAAACATCATTTGCAATAGTATCGCTGATGATTCTAATATTTGATTCCTTTTTCAAGGCTTCCAGAGTGTTTTGATCAAAGGTATGCGATGGTGCAAAGAAAATTCGAGGCTCAATTTCGTGCTCTCGAAAAATTTTCATTCCTATACGAATTTTTATACATTGTTCTTCCAACGGAACTCCTGCGAATTCACTTCTTTTATTAACAGGGTTCATACCACCTTCTTCTGTGACATATTTATGGTTGCAACCGTGTAACGCAAGTTCCCAGCCTTTTTCTTTCCAGTGATTTACCTTATTCCAAAATAGCGGGTCGCGCTCATATACACCAACCAAAGAAGGGTCCTGATTTTCGGGAATAATACCAGCCAAAGGTTTAATATTATATTTATCCAGCAGATTCTCCATCCGCTTCCATTTTTCAATATTCATATAATCAGAGGCATCATCCAGCCGTAATATGTATCTGCTCATTTTCTTGCCCTCGCATCTAACTCCATATAAAATTCCTGCAACCGCGCAGCAACGTCCTTAGAATCAAACAATTGTAATTTTTTCATGTTTTCAGTTGAAACCGCTAATCTGCACTTTTTCTGAGTATTCTCGAGCTGTTCTATCCATAGCCTCTTATTATCAAGTGGAATGTACTGAATCAAATCCGTCAAATCGACATCGTGTGTGATCACATCGGAGATAAGGCAGTTTAGGCCGCTGGTCTGCGCTTCAACAACTGAAACAGGAAGCCCTTCCCACAGTGATGGAAATACGAATACGTCCATCATCTGATAGTAATCCTCTGTGTTGATCTTACTGCCTGTCATGATAACTGCATCACAGATACCAAGCTGGACACACTGCTGTTTCACCTCCTCGAATAATTCGCCATCGCCAACCAGAAGCAGCTTGCTATTCGGATTTTCTTTATGGTATTTCGCAAACAGTTCCACCAGAAATTTATGATTTTTGGGCATGGAAATACGCCCGATGTGACCGACTACAAATGTGCTTTCCGAGATGCCAAGCTCTTTCCGCATCTGACAGCGTTTTTCAACATTGAAGGAAAATCGCTTCAAATCTATGCCATTTGGAATCATCCGGTAGTTTGGTTTTGTCAGTGCATCCTTACCATACAGCCATGCACCAGCCTTGTCTGAGCAGGCAAAAAGGTAATCTGCCGTGTGCCTGATTGGAAGCTGCATAGTATCCTTGACAAACGCGGAAATACCGCTTCCATTTGACGTACTATGACTATGCGCAATTGTTACAAGGCCATGATTTTTTGCAATTTTTAAATAAATCGCAGCCGTACTTCGAACGTGGCCATGAATCACATGATACTCCGGGTGATTGATGAAAAAATGCTTCCACCAACGAATATATTCACCATGATTATAGCCATTATATTTCGGGCATGAATAAAAAGTCCCTCCAGAATTTTTTATTTCATTCTCAAATTTTCCTTCGATGGATGTATGCTTAATAAAATCGAACTGTACGGAATTTTTATCAATTGCTCGATAAAGGTTCATGACATAATTTTGAATTCCACCTATGTCCATACTGCTAACGACTTGAAGTACTCTAATCGGCTTATCCATAATTACATCCTCATTTTATATGCTTCACTGGATTCCCATCGTTTCCAGCATCACTCTGTTTACTTTCTCAACATCGAATTTTTCTTCCGCGTATTTACGGCTCTCTACACCCATCTGTTTTACTTCTTCCGGGTGCTCGATCATCCAGATCATTTTTTCTGCCAGCTGCTCGCTGTTGCGTGGCTCAATCAGAAAGCCATTTTTTCCGTTGATGGTTTCTTTGCAGCCAGGAGCATTTGTTGTAATGATTGCTCGACCTGTACTCATGGCTTCCAAAATGGCATGTGGAACACCCTCGCGGTAGTAAGAAGGCAAAACAAATGCTGCATATTTTTTCAACGCTGCAGGCATATCCTTTACAACACCGAGATATTCAACCGTACCATCCTGTACATATTGGTTCAGTTCATCTTCCTTGATTCCATCCGGATTAGGGTCAAGGGAACCGGCTAGATAGAATTTTGCCTCCGGGTGCACAGATTTGACCTTCTTAGCTGCTTCAAAATAAGTCCGGACGCCTTTTGTCACGAGTAATCTTGTGGCAAGAAAGAATGTGCTTTCTTCATATGTATCACTGTACGGAAATGTATTCAAATCAATACCAGATCCAGCAATTACTACACACTTTTCCTCCGGCAGCACACCTCGACGGACGAGTTCCGCGGCATCATCGCTATTTTGGAAGAAAACTTTTGTTGCTCCAGAGAATGCCCATTTATACAACACGCATATCACAGCTCTGACCAGTTTGTTTTTTGTGCTATTTCCAGTAAAGGCATACCCGAGACCATTTACCGTAGGATAGATTTTCTTGACACCGGCCCATTTTGCTGCAATGGAGCCGTAGATATTCGGCTTTGCTGTATAGCTGTGAACAACATCAAAGTGTCCCGCTTTCATCACACGGTAGTACGCTTTTAAGGTTTTAGCATCCTGAAGGGGATTCATGCCTGCACGAGCGAATGGAATCTCCGCAAAATCAGCTCCCCATTCCCTGCATTTATCCACGCAGGATGTATCAAAGCCGCCCAAAGTAACATCATATTCACTCTCTTTGATGTGATTCAAAAGCTGGAGCCGTGTGCTAAAAAAAGGGGAAATCCGCCCCGAATTAATCATAATTTTCATCTTATTCTCCAAACACCTTTTTAATACAAGTCTCTGTGGCACCTACACCATACTGAACAAATTCATCACGGAAATGCTTCGTGTTCAAGCACTCAGCCTGATAATCAACATTCCTGATTCTCTGCAGAAGTTCAGCTTCAGTCCGGCAACTCTTGTTAGGATACTTTTCATCCACTGCAAAATAAGTACCGCGCTCTGCCAAATAGCTGTCATAATCGTATGCGTAGCAGAAAATCGGTCTGCAAAGGATGGAATAGTCAAAGCAATAGCAGAATAATCCGTAATAAGGACATCTGCGACAATCATCAGATCATTGACAGCAGGATAATCAGATGCATTACGAACAAAATCGTTATATTCTACTCCCAGCACCTTTGTGGTCTGGTGATGGGCACGAAACAAAACAATGTACTCATCACCCAGTTCCTTTTTCCACTCATCGAAGTGAATCGGAGGTTTGATAGCATAGGATTTACCACCATCGGTGGATTCGCGCCATGTAGGTGCGTACAGAATAACCTTTTTCCCTTCCGGAATACCTAGCTTTTTCCGCATTTGGGTTTTTGCAGTGTCATCTGCAAGCCACAGTTCCTCATTGCGAGGCATACCGCAGCGAAGATAGCTGGACTCCTTTGCATTAAAGGCACTTTTGAAAACCCGCTCATCATAGTCACCCGAAACGGTAAGATAATCGAGCGTGTCAAAGTTGTAATCTTTCCGGCCCGGGCAATCATTACCGATAAACTTGAGGGCAATGCCATGCCATGTATTCAGATATACCTGGCCCTTTTTCTTGAACTTTAAACCGCGCTCAATATTAGTATTGGTAATCCAGTACTTTGCCTTGAGTGCCATTTTGAAATATGCGGGCGTATCGATTTTCACTGTTTCAAGCTCTGGGAAGTTTTCGGGATGCTCAAATGCCCAAACGCAACGATAGCCCTTGTACTCAGGATGAGTCGGCATATAATCGTACAGAACCTTGGGACTGTCATTAAAGTTTTTACCCATGAAAGAAACAAAGAGTACCAGCTTATCATCCGTTTTTAGGAATGCACCCCATACTTTAAACACAAAGCTCATAATAACAACATACAGCTTCTGAATGAACCTGTTGTGTTTCAGAATATAAACCAGCCTATCCCTCATGACTTCAACCTCTTCTATATCATTGTCCTAAAATCAGTTATCGCGCGACATTTTCAGTAATCTTTTTTCTAATTTGTGTGCTGCTCGTACTCTTTGTATACGGAAAATAGACGATGTCTACGCCCTTATCCTTAAAATACTCCTCATAACGATTGAAACGTTCCGTTCCCTTATAATCAGAACCCACAAAAAGGCGATCGTAATGCCATAGGTCCCATGCATCCGAATCCTCCTTGCAGGAATCCACCACCTTGTCCACATACTTACAGGCACCGACAATTGCTTTGCGCTCCTCAAGTGGAATAAATGTCTCTTTTCCTTTCCATGCACCGCTGCCGTGTATGCCTACGATTAAATAGTCGCACTGCTCCTTTGCACGCTTAAGCAGGTTAAGATGTCCCACATGAAAAAGGTCAAACGTCCCAGAAAGGTACCCAATTTTCACCCTTTTTGTATTATCGAGCCTTCCGGACTCCTTCTTATACTGATAACTGTGTAGCCCGTATTCATGCGGATCATTATGATACCGTTCAAGAACACTCTTGAATGTTTCCTCATAATTCGGAATAAATCGAACATCACGGGCAAAAAGGTGTCTTATAATATCACTCGCAAGCGATTCTGTTTCTGTTAGGTCGTTTTTTCCACCGTAGAATCTACTTCCCTTGAACGATGCCGGTGAAACATCAAGAATACGATTTGCTGAACCGTATGCCTCTAGTTCAATATTCACCGATTCTACAAATCGGACAGTCGCCGCCTTCGCCGCAGCATAAACCGATGCGCTAGGAGAAGACATCCAACCCGAGATACTCCCCATCACGCCTGCGTAGAAATCTTTTTTGCTCAGGATTCTCTCGTAGAAAATACGGAAAATCTTAATGGTACTCACAGCATCCACTGTCATCATTTTGTCGATTTCAGCGATGTGATGATATTGAAAATCAGCAATTCGTCCAATTCCCGCTGTAACCATCAGAATCTCAACATTCTGATCCTGTGCAAGTTTCTGATACAAATTTTCATCAAAATCCATCAAATCGCAAAAGTGGTATGTCACCTTCGTTTCTTCAAGCACACCCTTCTCGGGTGCAATGCGATCACAAATCTCCAAATCGTATCCGTAATCAAGCAACTTCTTACTAATTGCCAATCCGATTCCATTGCTTCCGCCAATAATAACAGCCTTTTTCTGACACATTTTCCTCACCTTTAAAAATGTTTTATAGTACAGCAGCAGCCAATACTGCCATTTTTGCATATCAAAGATTACAGCCCAGACTCATTCTCAAGAGTCTGAGCTGTTTTTCCTTATAAAGCTCTACTAATCGTCCTCAGCAGTGTGAGCCACACTGCTGCTATGTCTTGTACCATTGCAATGAACGTTTCTGCGACAAATCATTGCCACAGTAGCTCCCGTCTTTATTCGTCTGTGTGAGAATCTCATCGGCGCAGAGGTCTTTTCATCGCCATTTTCGGTGATTTTTACACCTTTGTTATGGAAAAACCTTTGTTTATTCCTGATGTCACATTCTCGAAAATCATTGTAGTATCAACGCTTTTCGGTGTTTTCTACCTTTATATCATCTCTGTGTACTCTGGCATAAACTCAACCTACCGTAACAAACATCTGTGAGCCTCATTTTCGGCTCATCGTCCTGCAACAGTAACCGCTTCGTTTATGCCCGACTCCACAAAGCCTTGAAATATGCCGTAGTATCAACACTTTTTAGCATTTTTCTCATCTTTTCCGCTTATGTGTACTCTGGTATAAACATCTCTTTACCGTAGCGTCTTTATGAGCAGCACACTCTTATCTTCAAGACCAATCTCAGTCTCAGATGATATTCTCATCGTCCTACAAGGCTCGAAGAATGATAATGTCATCGAAAGACCTATGTTTATGCCTGATGTCACTTTTCTCGGATTTTCGCTTGATTTTTGTCTATATTGCCACAAAATCAAACTATCTAGCCGTTAGTTTTTGCCACTCATGGCAGTGGTCTGCCCCTCGCTGACACCCTCGGTGCTTTCCGGCATAAACAGGATCTTC
>ERZ860009.522-NODE-522-length-17057-cov-9.579991_pt1 | contig 17057 bp, 18 predicted proteins | sample MGYA00510114_ERZ860009 | MGnify/ENA primary metagenome ERZ860009 (study PRJEB30046, sample SAMN00715177) | human gut metagenome | study: EMG produced TPA metagenomics assembly of the A metagenome-wide association study of gut microbiota in type 2... | reverse complement strand
GGTTTCTTAGGCATATTCGGCAAAAAAAAGGAAGTAACTCCAGCAGTATCAACCATTTTGTGACAGAATCAAAATAACTTATATCATATGTCCAAGTAAACGGCTGCACTCGTCGGGACGGGTGGTCCCGCCCCTTGCCGTGCGGCGCTCTCCGACCGATGAGTTTTTTGTGGTGTTCCGGACACGTTCTGTTGTGCGGTTTTGTTGGGTAATTCTGTTGTGTACCGGGTGTGCGGTTTTCGTGTGTGTTCACGTGTGTGGGATAGGTTCTATCTCTCCCCGTCCCCTTTGCTAATTTCGCGCTGGGGAGGGTGTTCGATAGAACAGCAAGAGGAAACCGGGCAAGCCCTGTTTTTTCCCTCTTGCCCTACGGGGTTATGCTTTGAAAATCAAAGTATTAGAAAAATTAACCGTTATATGTTGGTTATAACGAATAAATATACTATCTTGTAAACCAATTAGTTAGTATATTAATTCGTTATAATAAGCCTTATAATTATATGGAAAAAGACAGTAAAACAACGGTAGCGGTAGAACGTACTACTTTTGCTAAACTTGACCGTCTGGCCAAGGCAAACAGTGTGTCAAAAATGGAGTATATTACTCATGCCATAAACTACTTTGAGAAGTACGGTATAAATCCGGTCGAGCATGAAAGCCCGGCACAGGAAATGCAGAAGCTTATCAAGCGCATGGACCAGGTGTTCGCATTCCTGAAGAAACAGGAAACGGATCTTGTGCGTCCGGCTTGTGAAGCTCTGGCCGGAGCCAGCACACAGATAACCATAAGCCTTTCTTCCTTACTTTCGGAAGAAAAGTTCAGGCGGTTCCTGAAGGACAACAAGGAACTGCTTGCCGGGATAATCAACAGTTCCGACAACAACGGCAAGGCCATAGGCAAGACAGAAAAAGCGGTGCGGGATGCAGATTCAACTATCAGGAAGAACCAGGAGATTATCTTCAAGCGGATAGAAGCCAGCGAAACGGCACAGATTAAAGCCTATAAGCATATCGTTTCCTTCCTCGATGCAAAAGGAAAGACCGGGCTGCTCGATGATATAAACAAGGTCTATGAGAGGGAAAAGGAAAGGAGGGGACTATGAACATAAAAATTCAGGGTGGCGGTTCCGGAACTTATGCCAATACAGGGAGCTGCACAGGAGTAACGACCTATCTCCAGCATGAGGATCTGGAGCGCATGAAGAACGGCCGGGAAGTGCAGCCGTTTTTCAATAACTCACGTGACTACATAAGCGCACAGGAAGTAACCTTCAAGATAGACAACAACAAGGCAAAATTAAGCCGGAACGATGCGAAGTTCTATGTGATCACGGTAAGCCCTTCCAGCCGGGAGCTGGAGAAAATGGGCAAGACAGAGAAGGAACAGGCTGAAGCCATGAGAAGGTATGTCCGTGATGATGTGATGCAGCACTATGCGGAAGGGTTCGGAAAAGGTCTGAACAAAGAGGATATTGAGTATTACGGAAAGATCCATTTCGAGAGGAAGGGAGCCGACCGGTACGACATGCACGCACATATCATCGTCAGCCGGAAGGACAGGAGTAACACCAGGAAGCTAAGTCCGAAGACCAACCACACAGGGAAGAAGAACTGCGGAAACGTGAAAGGCGGTTTTGACAGGACAGATTTTTTCCGAAAGTGTGAAACCTCATTTGACAAGCGCACAGGGTATGACCGGGCCCCGGAACAGACCTTTGACTATCTCAATACCATGAAGAACGGAAGCCCGAAAGAAATATTCCAGAAAAAGGAGTGGGCGGAACGTGTGAACCATGAACGGCTTGAGAAGATGAAAGCCGAATGGAGCCGGGATCTTCAGGAACCACACCAGGAACAAGGCCGGGAAGAAATCCAACAACAGGGAAACAGTATTTCCCAGGTTCCGGACATAGACCAGGCACCGCTGCGGAAGAAGCAGCTGGAGGAAGAACTCGACCAGCCCAGGAAAAGAAGTCGGGGTTTTGGAATGGGTATGTAATTTGCAGATACATGCTTGCGTGAGGGATGTTTACCCCTGTATTTCTGATACAGGGGTATTATGCTACCCAAAGAAAAGTCAATCAACTTTTGGTAGTTATAGCATGATCGTTTATATGTGTCTGCATATTATCTCTTTCTCATAGTCTGTGCTTTTCGTTTAGTCATTTCTTCTGCAAAAGTTTTATATCCGTTTATTTTGATGTAGCTGATACATGCTGCACGGTCAGAATTGAATAGGAATGCGAAGACTTTCCCTATCACGTTGTTGTGTATCTTACAGTCTTTTACATTCATAGTACAGTCAGCACAACTATGAATTTCTTTTTCTATGCAACATTGACGTATCTTACACCATGTCGCTTTTTCGTTCTGTTTGCATCCCGGACATTTTCCATTGAGGTATTTACGACATGCTCCGCAATATAGGCCACATGCTGCAATATATTCTGTAGAAGCAGTAATAGTTTTCTTGTCCATAGTCTTATTATTATTGAATTGTATGTTTATAAATATTCCTTATTTATAGTTCTGTTTTTACTTTTATTTTCCCGAATGTTTTCTGTTCATCACGTACCCGGCAAAGTTCCCGGTGTGCTTTTTCTTTATACTCCTGAAGAGCTTTGATTTCGTTACGCAATCGGTTGTTTTCTTCCTGAAGAACCTGTAGTTCTTTGGCCTGTTCTGCGGCCAGACTTTCCGCTTTGGCCTTTGCTTCTGTTGCCTGGGCTATAAGTTCTGGAGCTGGAAGCTGTTTTGCGGTCTGTTCCCGGACTGCCTGTAGTAGTTGGCGAATAGCTTCTGTTCCCTCATTGCTTGTCTGCATGGTCGCTTTTACTTCATTCAATTCTCCGATGATCTTTTCCAAGGGGGAGTAATCAAGTGCGTTACTCTTCAGGTCGAATCCTGTGCGTTCAAAGTATTCCAGGGCGAGAGAAACGAACTCTTTCCGTAATATGCCGTTTGCCCGGCAGTATATCTCCAGCCGTCAGACGTTTCTCCGCTTATCGAGATTGTAGTCTTTTCCGGCTTGCTTTTGGGTTGTATGGTTACTTTATCTGTCATATCTTAACCGATTGATATAAATATGCCTATAATATGCTTAGCATTCTAATTTTATGTTTCTTTTTAATTGAATATGCTGTAAATATACCGAATATTCCTGAAATATACTGTGATTGCTTGCTCTTTTATTCGCTTAAAGTGATATGAGAATCCACAAAACACCCACCGAAGCCGGATAAGGCGTCTGGTTGCGTGTAAGTGACCGTTACAAGGGTTTGTCCCATGAATGTTTCAATCTTGTCTATAACAGCTTCCATTGGCTTTCCTAAGCCTGTGGCTTCAGCAGATACCAATATCAAATCTCCTTCTTTCATATCGTTATTTTTTTTGATTGTGTAACATAATCAAAGTTCTTCCTTGTCTTTTACTTTTCCCTTCAGTGCGTTTATTATATACCCTTTAGGGTTCTTTTTATCCCTTGATTTTCCCTTCAGGGTTGAAAGCTCCAGCATTAAATCAAGTTTCTTCTGTGCATCCCTGAAGAGGTCTATGTTGTTTCTTATTTCCTGGTCTGTGAAAAGAAGCTCTTGCTTTAGATAGTTTCTGATAAGCCTGTCCAGATCCCAGCCCAGACTGACCTGTTTTTGTAGTTCGTGCTTTTCAAGTTCTTCATCCCTGTGTTCCGGTTGGTATTTGGGATACAGTTTCAGTGAATGAAAAGAACGACCTTCTTTCAGAATTTTGTATTCAAACGAATATGGACTTTTTGCGTCCAGTTCTTCTTTAGCTGGGACTATGATTCTTTTTATGAAATCCGGGTTACGTTTGTATTTGTCCTGTACACCAAACATGATTTTTAGATCCTCTATGGTGTAAATCAAAGGTCTTTCTTGGCCACTCATGAGTTCATAAAAACGCATCGAGTACTGACTTGTAAACTCCATGGCCGTTTTAAGTTCATACTTCCTGAAGCCCTTAGAAAAATTAAGTACGGCATTATATACTTCAGGTTGTATTTCAAATCTTACCCAGCCTCTTTTGTAATTGAATTGTGGCTTCTCGATAATACCTATCACCTTCCATATTTGCCCGTCATCGAACTCAAAAGACTTGTTTCTAAGGTCTAACAGCGCTTTTTTGACACGGGTATAGTTCTCGTCATCATCGTTGGCTAAAAACGCAGAAATGGGCATTAAAACAACTCTGTCATCGTATAACGTCTTTTCTATACGAAGTCCAGGATAAAGCTTCTTACCTTCTATCTCACACTGCATTGCTTCCACAAGCCTGTATAGAATGCGTTTTTCGTACACTGAAAAATCATACTTAGATACAGTCATTAAATAGCTCTGTATCACATCTTTGTTTGTTATTTTTATAGCCATACTCCTTTGTTTTTAAAAACGACAAAATGAATGTTCGCAAATATAGAAATTAAAAACGACATTTAAAAATGTATGTCGTCGTAAACATTCAAAAAGTCGTTTTTTAAGGCGAAAAAAACATTCAAAAAGTCGTTTATAACATTCAAAAAGTCGTTTTTCGAGTGTTTTTATTCTTTGTAATAGTTTGTTGTACAGTGCTTTACAAAGCATTTTTTTAAAGTTGATAAGCATATAATAAGCAATGCTTAAAAACAAGTCATAAAATTTTAGCCTGAATGTGGCTTCCAGGCCTCCAAATCCGTGAAAAACGAGTTTTTGAATGTTTGTGAAAGCAAAGCAAAAGCCAGCGCAGCGTTCTTTTAGGGACGAACTTTCCGCGCGTGTACACAAATAAGTACACAAAACTTTTGTTTTATTGATTTTTATCCCTATTTTTGCAGTGTAAACCAACATATTAGAACTATGCAGATTGTTACAACACGCGAATTTCGTGCCAACCAGAAGAAATACTTCGAAATGGCAGAGACGGAAACGATCCTGATCTCCAGACGCAATGCGGCCCCTATCATGGTGTGTGCGGTCAGAGAAGGCGATTTTCCTTCAAGGGAAGAGCTTGCGGCCATCCAGAGGGGTATTGATGATGTCAGAAACGGAAATACCTTCAGAATGGCTAAAAACGAGTCCCTGGACGATTTTCTTAACCGTATAGAGGGCGAAGGCAATGTATGAGATAGAATTTTCCAAAGAAGCGGTAAAACATGTCCTGTTAATGAGAAAATCCTCTCCGCAGCTTTTCAAGAAGCTGGAGAAGCTGCTTGATGAACTCCGGGAACACCCATATACGGGTACAGGGCATCCGGAACAGTTGAGATACCTGGAGGGTGTCTGGTCAAGGCAGCTGGACAAGAAGAACCGTATCAGGTATATGGTCAACGAGACGACCGTAATTGTGTTCATCATTTCAGCCTGGGGGCATTATGACGACAAATGAAGGATTGCAGTATGTGCCGTTTTGGAACTTACTGCAATCCTTTTGATTTTCCAGTCACCATTTGCAAAACCATATTTGACCCTCAAAGAGGCTGAATTTGATAAGTAACTTGCTACATACTCATAATAAGGAGCTAAATAGAACACGAATGGGAAATACACAAATGCTAAACTAAAGAAGATATTGGCCAAAATAAACGCTATACCGAGAGAGAAACTTGATTTTTCAACTTCCTAAAACAGTGTTGTTCAAACATTTCTACTTATTTGTACTTACCAGTTGAACCTACGTTTCCCTAATAAAATGTCTATGGTAAAAAGTTAAAAAATCCTCCTACTTTTGTTAGATATATTTTTTTGTGTAATTTTGTAATCGTTATGCGGCAGTAATAATATACATATTAATACGAGTTAGGAATCCTGTAGTTCTCATATGCTACGAGGAGGTATTAAAAGGTGCGTTTCGACAATGCATCTATTGTAGTATATTATTGCTTAATCCAAATGAATATTATAAATTTAGGAATTCTTGCTCACATTGATGCAGGAAAAACTTCCGTAACCGAGAATCTGCTGTTTGCCAGTGGAGCAACGGAAAAGTGCGGCCGTGTGGATAATGGTGACACCATAACGGACTCTATGGATATAGAGAAACGTAGAGGAATTACTGTTCGGGCTTCTACGACATCTATTATCTGGAATGGTGTGAAATGCAATATCATTGACACTCCGGGACACATGGATTTTATTGCAGAGGTGGAGCGGACATTCAAAATGCTTGATGGAGCAGTCCTCATATTATCGGCAAAGGAAGGCATACAAGCACAAACAAAGTTGCTGTTCAAGACTTTGCAAAAACTGCAAATCCCGACAATTATATTTATCAATAAGATTGATCGTGCCGGCGTAAATCTTGAGCGTTTATATCTGGACATAAAAACAAATCTGTCGCAAGACGTCTTGTTTATGCAAACGGTTGTCGATGGAGTAGTTTACCCGATTTGCACCTCAACAGATATAAGGGCAGAACACAAAGAATTTGTATGCAACCATGACGACGATATATTAGAACTATATTTGGCGGATAAAGAAATCTTACCGGCAGATTATTGGAATGCGATAATCGCTCTTGTGGCAAAAGCCAAAGCCTATCCGGTCTTGCATGGATCAGCAATGTGCAATATTGGCATCAATGAGTTGTTAGACGCCATCATTTCTTTTATATTTCCTCCGGCATCAGTCCCAAATAGACTTTCAGCTTATCTTTATAAAATAGAACATGACCCCAAAGGGCATAAAAGAAGTTTTCTAAAAATTATTGACGGAAGTCTGAGACTTCGAACCGTTATAAAAGTCAATGATTCGGAAAAATTCATCAAGATTAAAAATCTAAAAACCATTTATCAGGGCAAAGAGATAAATGTTGATGAAGTGGTTGCTAATGATATCGCAATTATAGAAGATATAGAAGAATTAAGAATCGGAGATTATTTAGGTGTTAAACCTTGTCTGATTCAAGGATTATCTCATCAGCATCCCGCCCTTAAATCTTCTGTCCGACCAGACAAGCCCGAAGAGAGAAGCAAGTTGATATCCGCTCTAAATGTATTGTTTATTGAAGACCCGTCTCTGTCCTTTTCCATAAATTCATATAGTGATGAATTGGAAATCTCGTTATATGGTTTAACCCAAAAAGAAATCATACAAACATTGCTGGAAGAACGATTCTCCGTAAAGACCCATTTTGATGAAATCAAGACTATCTACAAAGAACGACCTAAAAAGAAGGTGAATAAGATTATCCATATCGAAGTCCCTCCCAACCCTTACTGGGCCTCAATAGGACTGACTCTGGAACCTTTACCGATAGGGTCAGGGGTGCAAATCGAAAGTGAAATCTCCTTTGGTTATCTGAACCATTCTTTTCAAAATGCCGTTTTTGAAGGAATCCGTATGTCTTGCCAATCGGGATTGCATGGATGGGAAGTGACGGATTTGAAAGTAACCTTTACTTATGCCCTTTATTATAGTCCGATAAGTACCCCTGCCGATTTTAGACAATTGTCTCCTTATGTCTTCAGGTTGGCTTTGCAACAATCAGGAGTGGATATTCTCGAACCGATGCTCTATTTTGAGTTACAGATACCACAAGTAGCAAGTTCCAAAGCTATTACAGATCTGCAAAAAATGATGTCTGAGATTAAAGGTATCAGTTGTAATAAAGAGTGGTGTCTTATTGAAGGGAAAGTTCCATTAAATACAAGTAAAGACTATGCTTCAGAAGTAAGTTCATACACTAAAGGCTTAGGCACTTTTATGGTTAAGCCGTGTGGGTATCAAATAACAAAAGGCGGTTATTCTGATAATATCCGTATGGAAGAAAAGGATAAACTTTTATTCATGTTTGAAAAATCAGTATCATCAAAATAATGGAACGATCCAGGAATTTCTATAAGACAATACGGTTGGGGTATATACTTATCTCCGTTCTTATCGGATGTATAGCATATAATAGCTTCTATGAATGGCAGGAGATAGAAGCATTAGAACTTGACAATAAAAAAATAGACGAGTTCCGAAAAGAGATAAACAATATCAATATTCAAATGATAAAATTTTCTCTATTTGGTGAAACAATACTGGAATGGAACGATAAAGATATCGAACATTACCATGCACAGCGTATGGCAATGGATAGTATGCTCTGCCGTTTCAAAGCTACCTATCCGGCAGAGCGTATAGACAGCGTACGCCATCTTCTCGAAGATAAGGAACGGCAGATGTGCCAAATCGTTCAAATACTTGAACAACAACAAGCCATCAACGATAAGATAACCAGTCAAGTACCTGTAATCGTGCAGAAGAGTGTGCAGGAACAGCCCAAGAAGTTCAAGCGCAAAGGTTTCTTGGGCATCTTCGGCAAAAAGGAAGAAGCGAAACCAACTGTGACTACCACGATGCACCGTTCCTTTAACCGGAATATGAGAACCGAACAACAGGCGCAAAGCCGCCGCTTATCGGTTCATGCCGATAGCCTTGCCGCACGAAATGCGGAACTTAACAGGCAACTGCAAGGACTGGTTGTTCAAATAGACGGGAAAGTACAAACTGACCTACAAAAGCGGGAAGCCGAGATAACAGCCATGCGGGAACGGTCGTTCATTCAGATTGGGGGCTTGACAGGGTTCGTTATACTGCTACTGGTCATATCATATATCATCATACACCGAAATGCCAACCGCATCAAGCGATATAAACAGGAAACCGCAGATTTAATCGAGCGACTGCAACAAATGGCAAAGCGAAACGAGGCACTGATAACCTCCCGCAAGAAAGCCGTACATACCATTACCCATGAATTACGCACACCGCTGACTGCAATAACGGGCTATGCCGGACTGATACAAAAAAACTTCAATGCGGATAAAACCGGGATGTATATCCGAAATATTCAGCAATCCTCCGACCGTATGCGTGAAATGCTTAATACTCTTCTGAGTTTCTTCCGGCTGGACGACGGCAAGGAACAACCTAATTTCTCCACGTGTAGGATTTCATCAATAGCGCATACGCTCGAATCAGAGTTTATGCCAATTGCCATAAACAAGGGACTTGCTCTTACTGTGACGAATCACACGGATGCTGTTGTACTGACCGATAAGGAACGCATTCTACAAATTGGAAATAACCTGCTGTCAAACGCCATCAAGTTCACTGAGAACGGTGCCGTTTCTCTGACAATGGGGTATGATAACGGTATGCTGAAACTTATCGTCAAAGATACGGGTTCGGGTATGACCGAAGAGGAACAGCAACGTGTGTTCGGTGCGTTTGAACGTTTGTCAAACGCTGCCGCAAAGGACGGCTTCGGATTAGGTCTTTCCATTGTTCAGCGCATTGTGACAATGCTCGGCGGCACAATCCAGCTGAAGAGCGAGAAAGGCAAGGGCAGCCGTTTCACGGTGGAGATACCCATGCAGTCAGCCGAGGAATTGCCGGAACGGATAAATAAAACACAGATTCATCATAACCGAACACTCCATGATATTGTTGCCATCGACAATGACAAGGTACTTCTCCTAATGCTGAAAGAAATGTATGCACAAGAAGGGATACATTGCGACACTTGCACCGATGTTGCGGAACTGATGGAAATGATACGCCGGAAAGAATACAGTCTGCTTCTGACCGATTTGAATATGCCGGATATAAACGGCTTCGAGTTGTTGGAACTGCTACGCACCTCCAATGTGGGCAATTCAAGGATCATTCCGATTATTGTAACAACCGCTTCGGGCAGTTGCAACAGAGAGGAACTTTTAGAACGTAGATTTTCCGATTGCCTTCTCAAGCCGTTTTCCATATCGGAGCTGATGGAAGTTTCCGACAAGTGCGCCATGAAAGGTAAACAAAATGAAAAGCCTGATTTCTCCTCCCTACTGTCTTACGGCAATGAATCCGTCATGTTGGATAAACTGATAGCGGAAACCGAAAAGGAAATGCAGTCGGTCAGGGATGCGGAACAACGGAAAGACTTTCAAGAACTGGACGCCCTGACACACCACCTACGTAGTTCGTGGGAGATACTGCGTGCCGACCAACCATTAAGGGAACTTTATAAACAGCTTCATGGGAGTGCCGTTCCCGATTATGAAGCATTGAACAACGCCGTGACTGCCGTATTGGATAAGGGTTCGGAGATAATCCGGCTGGCAAAAGAAGAAAGGAGAAAATACGAAAATGGATAAAACAAAAATCATCGTGGTGGAGGACAACATCGTATATTGCGAGTTTGTCTGCAACCTGCTGGCACGGGAGAAATTCCGTACCGTGCAGGCTTTCCACCTCTCGACAGCGAAGAAACTTCTGCAACAAGCCGCTGACAATGATATAGTAGTTTCTGATTTGCGTCTGCCTGACGGTGACGGCATCGACCTATTGCGCTGGATGCGCAAAGAAGGCATGACGCAGCCGTTCATCATCATGACCGACTATGCCGAAGTACATACGGCGGTTGAAAGCATGAAACTCGGTTCGCTGGACTACATACCCAAGCAACTCGTGGAGGACAAACTCGTGCCTTTGCTCCGCACCATACTGAAAGAGCGGAATATCGGGCGAAGCCGCATGCCCGTATTTGCCCGTGACGGTTCAGCCTTTCAGAAAATCATGCACCGGATAAGGCTGGTAGCTCCTACCGACATGAGCGTACTGATATTCGGGGAGAACGGTACTGGCAAAGAGCATATTGCCCATCTACTGCACGATAAAAGCAAGCGTTTAGGCAAGCCTTTCGTGGCGGTGGACTGCGGCTCACTCACCAAAGAGCTTGCACCATCGGCGTTCTTCGGACACGTCAAAGGAGCGTTCACTGGTGCTGAAAACACAAAGAAAGGCTATTTCCACGAGGCGGAAGGCGGCACATTGTTTTTAGACGAAGTGGGTAATCTCGCACCAGAAACTCAACAGATGTTACTCCGTGCCATACAGGAACGGCGGTTCCGTCCCGTTGGCGACAAGTCCGACCGCAGTTTCAACGTCCGCATCATCGCCGCCACCAACGAGAATCTGGAAAAGGCGGTCAATGAAAAGCGTTTCCGGCAGGATTTGTTATACCGCCTACATGACTTTGAAATAACCGTTCTGCCCTTACGTGACTGTCAGGAGGACATCATGCCGCTGGCGGAGTTCTTCCGTGAGATTGCCAATAAGGAATTGGAGTGCAAGGTTAGCGGATTCAGTTCCGAAGCACGGAAAGCGTTGCTGACCCATTCATGGCCGGGCAACGTGCGCGAGCTTCGGCAGAAAATCATGGGTGCGGTGTTGCAGGCACAGACGGGACTTGTCACGAAAGAGCATCTGGAACTTGGGATAACCGAAACAACCTCTGTTACCGGCTTCTCCCTACGCAACGACGAGGAAGATAAAGAGCGGATTATACGTGCTTTGAAGCAGGCTGACGGGAACCGCAAGGTCGCCGCCGAACTGCTTGGAATAGGCAGGACAACACTCTATAATAAACTGGAAGAATATGGATTGAAGTATAAATTTGAGCAACCATAGCCCGCAATTCGCTGAAAATGGCTATCTTTGCATGACATATCAGAAGGTAACGGCGATTGGCAGAGCCTTTTGCCGCCTATATATAACATAAGACCGCAAGGCGTCCTAATGGGAATCTGGAAAATTAACATTAACAGGAACTATTGCGTGATTGCTTATGCTATGCCTACGCATAGCGTGCATTCACCTATTCCTGTTAAGGGCATTCCAGAGCCTCCATTAGTGATAGCGTGGATTGCACGCTACTTTTTTGCCCTTGCCCAACGAAAGGAAACGCTAATGGGTAAAGTACAGATTCTTGCCGTCCTCACGATGGACGGTTGTCAAAGCTCCGAGTTATATTGCAAAGCGTATAAGGAACTGCGCCTTGAAGATTGCGGTATCAACGAGATAAGGGAAAACGCCCTTTATCATATCACACCGGATTATTCCATATCCATGCTTGACGAATGGCGGAAATCCACAACAGACATCTGCTATCTGGCGGAAGTCACCCCTGAAAAGACGGACTATATCAACGGGCTGCTGCGTATGCGTGTGGTGGATGAAATCATACTTTACACGATTCCTTTCATTGCCGGAACGGGAAAGCGTTTTTTCCAATCCGCCTTGCCTCAGGCACAATGGACGCTGACCTCACAGAAAGCATATCGCAACGGAGTGGTCCGCCATATCTATAAAGCGTGCGTTTGATGTCCGGAAAGTGGACGAATGTTCAGGAAATGAACATTTTACGTTGAATACGATTCCTGCCGGACAAATAAATTATAAAATTATCATTCTGAAATCCAGCACCTTGCAGAGAGCGTGCCGGATTTTTTATTTTATGAACACGCTTTTTGCCAATCATATTCATGTGCGCATACCGAAAAACAGAGTGTAAAATTTCAAAATTGACAGGACATGAATTATTTCTTATTGGCGGAAACCGAGTTCTTCCGCCGTATAAACGAAGCCGGGGACTGCAATATGGAAACGGCATATACGGCTTTCGCCACGCAAGTAATCGAGCTATGCAGCGGCAATGTGGACACCAACCGCACCATCATCGCGCTGGCTTACATTGAAATCGAGTTGCAGCACCATCCCGTACGCAATCTTCCCGAAGAAAAGAGGGAGATTGCAGCCTACATCAGCAAGGCACTCTCTTTCGTGAGGAAGATGCAGAAGTTCCTTGCCGCTCCCCAAGTGCCACCACTAATCCCCATCCGTACATCCTCCGACAACACAACCGAAAATCCCGCCTCACCCCTGCAATGGACGGGCAACGCCATCGACCTCGTGGAACTTATCTACGGCATCAACGAGATGGGCTGCATCAACAACGGCAACATGCCGCTCAAACAGCTCGCCCCGCTCCTCTACAAGATTTTCGGTATCGAATCAAAGGACTGCTACCGTTTCTATATCGACATCAAACGCCGGAAAAACGAAAGCCGCACTTACTTCCTTGACAGGATGCAGGAGAAACTGAACGAGAGGATGCTCCGCGACGAGGAAATGGAACGTTTGAGAAAATAATCCTGTACCAATGATGAATCAGGGGGTGACGTTATGCCACTCTCTGATTTTTTGTAGGTTTTGTACCTGCCGTGCAAATACATTTCGTTATCTATTCACCCGAAAACCAGCGAAAAGCACTATCTTTGTACCCACATTACAGAATTGTATATGAGCATAGACAACCTCGACATAGTAAAACGGCTGATAGCCGAAAAAGAATGCGGACGGGTGGAGTTCAAGGAAACTACCGGACAGTTGGAGCGCGGCATGGAAACGCTTTGTGCCTTCCTTAACGGAGAAGGCGGCACGGTATTGTTCGGTGTCACCGACAAGGGAAAAATCATCGGACAGGACGTGAGCGACAAAACCAAGCGGGATATAGCGGACGCGATCCGGCGTATCGAGCCGTTTGCCACAGTTGAAGTTTCTTATACTGAAATACCAGACACTGGCAAAAGTGTCATCGCACTGTCTGCGGAAGAACAAAGATATATGCGTCCGTTCTCTTACAAAGGACGGGCTTACCTGCGGGTGGAAAGCGCGACGTCCACCATGCCGCAGGAGATGTATAACCAATACCTGATACAGCGGGGCGGGAAATACGCTTGGGAGTCAATGACAAATCCCGACCTTAAAATATCCGACCTTGACGAACATGCCGTCATTAGTGCTGTTCGCGGGGGAATCAGAAGCGGTCGTTTACCTGAAGCAACCATAAGGGAAGACTTGCCGACCATTCTCGAAAAATTCAGTCTGTTGCATGACGGGAAACTTAACAATGCTTCAGCAGTGCTGTTCGGTCATGATTTTTATTATTATCCCCAATGCCTGCTCCGTCTGGCGCGTTTCAAAGGCACGACGAAAGACGAGTTTATAGACAATCAACGTGTCACTGGGAATATCTACGCGCTGCTGGATGCTGCAATGGCGTTCTTTTTCAAACATCTGTCACTTTCCGGTAAGATAGAAGGGCTGTACCGTGAGGAAGAACTGGAAATCCCGTACAAGGCATTGAGAGAGTGCTGCACAAATGCGTTGTGCCACCGCCTGTACCACCGTCCCGGCAGTTCGGTGGGAATCGCCATCTATGACGACCGTGTGGAAATAGAGAACAGCGGGACATTTCCGCCGGATATAACAATGGAAAAACTGTTAAGCGGGCATAATTCAGAACCGCAAAATCTAATCATAGCAAACGTGCTGTATAAAAGCGAGGTCTTGGAAAGTTGGGGACGGGGCATCGGGCTTATGATAAGCGAGTGCCGGCGTGTCGGCATTCCGGACCCCGAATTTCACACGGACGGAAACAGCGTATGGGTCGTTTTCCGCTATACCCGGAAAGCAGTCGGGTCATACCCGACAGTCACCCCACAGTCGCCCGATAGTTACCCGACAGTTACCCCGCAAGTGGGAAAAGTTCTGTCTGCAATCGGGAATCAGACACTATCGACAAAAGATGTTATGGAAATGATAGGATTGAAGGACAAAAGCAATTTTCTGGAGCTTTATCTGTATCCTGCAATAAGGTTGGATTTAGTAGAACCGATTTATCCGGAAAAGCCGAAACACCCGCGACAGAAATACCGTCTTACGGAGAAAGGTCTGGATTTAATTAAAAATAAATAGTCATGAACTCGCAAACTGTAGAAATAACATCTGCTGGCATTAGGAAAATATTGAATAAATATACTCCAGAGCGAGCTATTGCCGAATATGTATGGAATGGATTTGATGCAAAAGCAACCGTTGTAAATATTGATTTTGAAATTGACAATGCAGAATTGGACACAATCAAAAATATTAGAATAACAGACAATGGTACAGGCATCTGCTATGAAGAATTACCTATAAAATTCAAAAAATTCTATGAGTCTCAAAAGAGAATAGCCAACGAGAATAATACTGAATTTACAAGAGGAAAAAACGGTTATGGTCGTTTTACTTTCTATAAATTTGCGAGATTTGCTAATTGGGAAACACGCTATAGTAAAGATGCACAAATAATGTCTTATGACATTAGAATTGATAGCGATACTTTAAAAGACTACACTACAACAGAGCCACTTGTATCTGATGACACAACAACAGGTACTTGTGTCGTTTTTAATGAGATTTCTTCTGATATTTCCAGTTTGTTTATAACGAAGACTCTTATCCCTTATCTAAAGGCTGAATTTGCGTGGTTTTTAGAATTGAAATCCGAATATCAAATATACATCAATGGGCAAGAATTAGATTATTCTTCTATAATAGCAGAACAAGAATCAATATCACCGATATTATCACATAACCAGAAAAATAACATCAACTTTCAATGCAAGTATATCCGATGGAATGTAAAGATGAATGATGAATATTCTCGATTTTACTTCTTGAATAATGACTTGGAGTTAAAATTTACCAAAACGACATTATTAAATAAAAAAGGAGATAATTTTTGGCATTCTGTAATTGTGATTGATGATTTCTTCAATGAAATCAATTGTGATAACGAATTAGACGATAATGCTATTCAACCTAAATTGTTTGATAATTCTGCTGATAGAAAATTATTTAAGGAACTAATTACGCAACTCAATGAGTTTCTCAAAAAGAAAAGACGCCCATTCCTAAAGGAGCAAGCAGAAGTTATGGTAACCAAATATAAGAATGAAGATGTTTTCCCTAAATTTGGTACTGAAGATTGGGATATAGTGCGTAGAGAAGGTTTGGAAAACTTCGTAAAGGAACTATACGAAGTAGAACCTGCTGTTTTCATGAAGTTGAACAAAGAACAAAAAAGAGTTTTCTTAGAACTTCTAAATTTGGTGATGGATAGCGGTGAGCGCGATAGTCTGTTTAAGATTTTAGATGCAGTTGTTGAATTAGACTCGAACGATAGGAAAGAATTTGCAAAAATATTAGAAATAACGAGGTTAAAACAAGTCGTTTCCACGATTAAGCTTATTTCAGACAGATTGCTGACACTGGAGAATCTAAAAAAGATTGTTTTTAATCATACTTTACAAGCCAATGAAGTTCGTGATTTGCAGTCGTTCATAGAAAAACACTATTGGATTTTTGGCGAAGAATATAGAATGGTATGTGCGGAAGAGGTCAAATTTGAAGAGGCTTTAAGAAAATACATTTATATTCTGCGTGGAGTTAGCGAGAAAAAATATATTGCTCACCCTAATAAATACAAAGAAATGGATTTATTTCTTACTGGTACTGATTTTAGGGATGGGAGACCTCATAATATAGTTGTGGAAATCAAAAATCCGACAACTATAAAACAATTAAAATCAGAACAGTTAAATCAATTAGAACAATATATGGATGTTATTCTAAAACAAGATTGTTTTAATGATGCTAATGAGTTCTGGACTTTCATTTTGATAGGACAAGACTATGATGATATTGTAGGTCGAAGGGTCATAAATAAGCTTACTGGTTTAGTCCAAAATGACAGTAATTATAGCCTCTATGTAAAAAAATGGAGTGAAATAACAAATGAGGTGGAACGTAGGCTGAAATATTTGCTTGATAAGCTCAAAATAGAAAGAGCCACTTTATCTAAATCCCAATCATTAAATGAGGTAATGAATGAAGTTTCAAATAACACGGCCGCAATGGTTAGTTGAACTTAATATAGTCATAATGCTCAATATAAAGAATTACAAATTACTCCTGTCACAGATAGCTGTAGCAGGAGTAATTCTCAAAACGGGAGTCTGATACATCTTGTTGTTATATATTATTTCTGTTGCAACAGATGTTTCAGATTCTCGTCACCAGCGATGCGCTCCAACTCGTCGGCGACAATCTGTTTCACCTCCTCCTTGATGCGCCTGTAATTCGCCTTCACCATTTCCTTCATGCAGTCTTTGCCATCCTCGTCCGCGAAGTCGGTAATGACGGGTATCGGCTTGTAGGCTTTCTCCTCGCGCTTGACCTTCTCGGCATCCACGACAATCTCACAGTGGAAAATCTTCTGCTCGATACGCTCGTTGAAGTTGTCGGACACCGAACCGACGAACATGCCCTGCGTCAATCCGGAAATCTTGCTCGGCGGGATAAGCGCGTCCATCTGCGTGTTGATGGAGGTGGAAACATCCTGCCGGTTGATGGAGA
>ERZ860009.520-NODE-520-length-17099-cov-1.851678_pt1 | contig 17099 bp, 19 predicted proteins | sample MGYA00510114_ERZ860009 | MGnify/ENA primary metagenome ERZ860009 (study PRJEB30046, sample SAMN00715177) | human gut metagenome | study: EMG produced TPA metagenomics assembly of the A metagenome-wide association study of gut microbiota in type 2... | reverse complement strand
CAGTGGCGGCTGCATTGGCGGGCCGCTGACTGCTGAGAATAAATTTGTTGCTGAGAAAAATTTGAAGCTAAGGCTGAGTATTATGAGGCAGAATGAACCTGATGATCGTCTGGCTACCATGGCCCAGAGTATGATATGTGAGGATTTTCCCAAATCGGCTTCCTATGTAAAAAAATTAATCCCGCGGCCGATGATGCAATTAGATGACGATATTTTAGAGGCTATGAAAAAGTTTGAAAAGATGGAGGAGGTCCTCAGATCTTTGCCGGGGCTTGATTGTGGAGCATGTGGAGCACCAAGCTGTCAATGCCTGGCGGAAGACATCGTTCAGGGGAAAGCCAATGAAATTGACTGTATTTTTAAATTAAGGAGCAGTGTAAAACGCCTGGCACATGGTATGCTTGAACTGGCAAAGCAGATACCTATAGCCAGCGAGCCGGAAGAAGAACTGCGGGAGGATGGTGAAAGCGATGCAAGTACGTGAAGTTATTGAAACTTTAGGGTTAAAGCTGATGACACATGAGGTTCCTGTGGATGTGGATGTTATTGGTGGCTATGCCTCTGATCTTTTGAGTAATGTTATGGGGCAGGCGGCTCCCGGTATGATTTGGGTGACAATGCAGGGGCATCAGAATATAGCGGCAGTAGCTTCTTTGATTGGTCTGTCGGCAGTTATTGTGGCAGGCGATGCGCCTATAGAAGAGGATACCCTGAAAAAAGCAGAACAGAACGACGTTTTGATATTGGCTACATCTTTACCTGCTTATGATGTCATTGGAAAGCTTTATGAACTTGGTATCAGGAATGTAAAATGAAAACAGTTATCGGAGATTTTCATGTCCATACCTTGCTTTCCCCGTGTGCTGAAATCGAAATGACGCCGCATCATATAGTGATGCAGGCTGCTGAATATGGTATACAGCTGCTGGCGGTTACTGACCATAATGCTTCGGCTAATGCTGTGGCGGCGATTCAGGCTGTGAACGTTATGGTATTAAGGTGTTCCCGGGAATGGAAGTTGAATGCAGAGAAGAAGCGCATATAGTGGTTTTGTTTGACAATTTGAAACAGCTGCGGCGGTGGCAGAAAATAGTCGATTTTTCAATGCGTGGCCTCAAAAACATTCCTGAACGGTTTGGAGCGCAATTTGTCGTTGATGATGATGATAATTTTGTTGCAGAAGAGGAAAGAATGCTTTTAGGACCATTGCAGCTATCTGCGCAGGAGGTTGTACGAAAAGTAAACGAAATTGGCGGGCTGTGTTTAGCTGCCCATATAGATAGACCGGCATATAGTTTGCTTGTACAGCTGGGATTTATTCCTAATGATATGGGCTTGCAAGGAGTAGAGATAAGCCGTAACAGTTTAGCAGAGTTGGAGCAGCTGAAATTGAAAAGATTATCTGGGAATTTACCTTATGTCACTAATTCTGATGCTCACAGAATGCTTGAATTTTTGGAAGGCCCCAAGAATAAAATTACCATTGAAGAAGCGACTATTTCAGAATTAAAACTTGCACTTGCAGGAAAAGACGGGCGTAGTTGGTTTCCGGGTTATTTTATTAATGATCTTGAATATTAGTTACACTAAAAGTATAAAGTATACACTATTCATGCTTGAAAATCATAAATAGTGTTGATTATATACGTTTTTTTTGCTATAGTAGTATTCGTACATTAAAGTTTAGGGAAATGGAGAGTGTACTATGAATATGGTTGACAAAAGATGCAGTTGCTGCGGCGGAGAAAATCCTGAAAAGGTGCAGATTGATGCTATTCTGGCTAGATATCAGGGTAAAAAAGGATCTTTGATCCCGATTTTGCAGGAAGTACAGGCTCTGTACAATTATTTGCCCAAAGATGCTTTAGAGTACATTGCTGCCAGTACAGGAACACCCATTGCTCAAATTTATGGTGTTGTTACTTTTTATTCCCAGTTTCACCTTAATCCTCGCGGGCGTAATATTATCCGCGTTTGTCAGGGAACTGCCTGCCATGTACGTGGTGGTAAAGTAATTTTGCAGACTATCGAAAAAGAGCTTGGAATTAAGGCCGGACATACTACGGAAGATCTGCGTTTTACCCTTGAGACTGTTGCTTGTATCGGCGCTTGTGGTTTAGCACCGGTTATGCAGGTTAATGAAGATACTCATGGTCGTTTGACTCCGGACAAACTGTCGGCTATTTTAGCTAAATATCAATAACAATCATGCGTGAATTGTCTTTGCATATCCTTGATTTAGCGCAGAATTCCATAGAGGCAGGAGCTCATAATGTAATAATAGAAATAAATGAGAATGAAAATGGATTTTTTGTTTTTCGTATCAGTGATGATGGACATGGTATGAGTGAGGAAATGGTGCAGAAAATTCGCGATCCCTTTGTGACTACGCGGACTACACGTAAAGTAGGTATGGGAATACCTTTTATGGACATGGTCACTAAACAATGTGGAGGACATTTGTTAATACAATCTCGTAAGGGTAAAGGTACTGTCGTAGAAGCTGCTTTTGCAAAGGATAATATTGATAGCCCGCCTTTGGGTGATATTGTATCAAGTATTAAAGTGCTGCTGGTAGGCACGCCGTATCTGGAGCTGAAGTTTATCTATAAGATAGGTACATCGGGATTTGATATTGATACGCGGGTTATCAGATCTCTCCTTGGTGATGAAGCAGATTTTACCAGACCTGAAGTTTATACATGGCTTGAAGAATATTTAAAGCAGGAAATATCGCAGTTGAGGTGTGAGCAGGAGGTATAAAATGAAAACGTTGGAAGATTTGAAGGCCCTACGTGAAAAATTAAAGGCAGACATGAAAGTTCGTCAGAATGACGGCACTAAAATAATCATAGGTATGGGTACATGTGGTATTGCTGCAGGCGCGCGCGAAGTGATGTCTGCCGTTTTGAATGAGCTTGCAGTGCGTAAACTTAATGATGTTCAGGTACAGCAGACGGGCTGTATCGGTATGTGTGAGAAAGAAGTCCTAGTAGATATTGTCCGTCCTGGAGAACCTCGTATTACTTATGGTAAAGTAAAACCTGAGGACGTGAAAAAGATCATTGCAGAGCATGTTGTCAATGGCCGTATTGTTGAAGAAATGGTTGTAGGCAAAATTATGCAAGACTGATTTGATAAAATTTGGAGGAAATCATATGCAGCACATTAGAGTACACGTCCTGATTTGCGGAGGAACAGGATGTAAATCTGCCGGTTCAAAGGAAGTACAGCTTGCTTTTAGTCGGGCTATTGAAGCTAAAGGCCTGAGCGACGAGGTTATGGTAGTAGAAACAGGCTGCCATGGTTTCTGTGAACATGGTCCGCTGGTTATAGTGTATCCTGAAGGTACTTTTTATTGCCAGGTAAAAGCTGAGGATGTAGAAGAAATAGTTGAAAGCCATTTATTTAAGGGCCGTATTGTTGAACGGTTGCTTTATCATGAACCGCTTACTCATGAAAGTATACCTAATTATTCGGAAATAAATTTTTATAAGAAACAGCATCGGTTAGTTTTAGAAAATTGCGGCGCTATCAATCCTGAACAAATTGAAGAATATATTGCTGTCGGCGGTTATGAAGCTTTAGCTAAAGCTGTAACTACCATGAGTCCTGAAGATGTTATTGAAGAAATCAAAAAATCAGGTCTGCGTGGACGTGGCGGCGGCGGATTTCCTACAGGAATGAAATGGCAGTTTGCTAAAGCGTCTGTAAGTGATAAAAAATATGTTATCTGTAATGCAGATGAAGGTGATCCTGGTGCATTTATGGACAGGAGCGTCTTAGAAGGCGATCCGCATAAGATATTAGAAGGTATGGCTGTCTGTGGTTATGCTATAGGTGCAGATGAAGGCTATATTTATGTACGTGCGGAATATCCGCTGGCCATTAAACGTCTGCGCATAGCTATTGAACAGGCTGAAGCTATGGGGTTGTTAGGTGAAAATATTTTTGGTTCCGGGTTCAGCTTCAAACTGCATATCAAGGAAGGCGCCGGTGCGTTCGTTTGCGGTGAGGAAACTGCATTGATGGCATCAATAGAAGGGAAACGCGGTATGCCGCGGCCAAGACCGCCATTTCCAGCAGTTGCCGGACTTTGGGGAAAGCCGACCAATATTAATAATGTTGAAACTTTTGGTAATGTAGCTGCAATTATTACTAATGGCGCTGACTGGTATGCTGGTTTTGGTACTGAAAAGTCAAAAGGAACTAAAGTATTTGCGCTGACTGGTAAAATAAATAACACAGGTCTGGCCGAAGTTCCTATGGGTATTACTATGCGCGAAATTATTTATGATATCGGCGGTGGTATTAACGGAGGTAAGAAATTTAAAGCAGTTCAAATAGGCGGTCCATCTGGTGGCTGCCTGCCTGAATCAATGCTTGATCTGTCTATAGATTATGATTCGTTAACAGCGGCAGGTGCTATGATGGGTTCTGGCGGATTGGTAGTTATGGATGAAGATACCTGCATGGTAGATGTTGCAAAATTTTTCCTGAATTTTACTCAATCTGAATCCTGTGGCAAATGTACTCCCTGTCGTGAGGGGACTAAGCGTATGCTGGAAGTCCTGACACGTATTACTGAAGGGCAGGGGAGAGAAGGCGATATAGAGCTGTTAGAAGAACTGGCCAGAAATATTAAAGAGACTGCTTTATGTGGATTGGGACAAACTGCTCCTAATCCTGTATTGAGTACTTTAAAATATTTCCGTCATGAATATGAAGCTCATATCAAAGAAAAACGCTGTCCTGCCGGTGCCTGTGAAAAGCTTGCCAATTATGAAATTACTGATGCATGCAAAGGCTGTGGGTTATGTGCACGCCAGTGCCCGGTTAATGCCATTTCCGGAGAAGTGAAAAAGAAACATGTTATCGATGTAACTAAATGTATAAAATGCGGTGCCTGCATGGCGGCTTGTCCGTTTAAGGCCATTACTAAGGGTTAAGGGAGGATTATATAGATATGGAAATGATTACCTTAACGATCAATGGGCAGACTGTACAGGCCCCTAAAAATGCTACTATTCTTGAAGCCGCGCGTTCTGCCGGCATTCATATTCCTACGTTGTGCTATCATTCTGAACTTGCTCCGGAAGGGGCCTGCAGATTGTGTGTCGTAGAAGCTACCGGAGCGCGTACGCTTGTAGCCTCCTGTGTTTATCCTGTTGCAGAAGGTATGGTAGTGAAAACGAATACGGATAAAGTCCGCGCAGCAAGACGAATGGTCGTAGAATTGCTGTTGGCCAATCATCCCAAGGACTGCCTTGCGTGCCAAAAAAGCGGTGACTGTGAACTGCAGAATATAGCTGCTGATTTGGGATTACGCAAGATCAGATTCGAAGGCGGAGCCCGTAAAGCACATACTATTGACGCCAGTAACCCCTGCTTAGTGCGCGATCAGGAAAAATGTATTTTGTGCGGACGTTGTATACGTGTTTGTCGTGATGTGCAGGGAATGAGCGTCTACAGCTTTGCTGAGCGCGGCTTTGACACAATTGTTTCTACTGCTTTTGAACAGGATCTTGGAAAAGTAGAATGTTCTTACTGTGGACAATGTGCGAGTGTTTGTCCTACTGGAGCTATAGTGGAAAAAGATGATACGGAAAAAGTATGGTCGGCTATCAATGATCCTGATAAGATTGTTATAGTTCAAACAGCTCCGGCAGTACGCGTGGCTTTGGGTGAAGAATTGGGTATGGAACCAGGTTCTATCGTTACAGGGAAAATGGTTGCAGCATTGCGCAATCTAGGGTTCGATAAGATATTCGATACTAATTTTTCGGCTGATTTGACGATTATGGAAGAAGGGCATGAGTTCCTCCATCGTTTGACTAACGGAGGTGTATTGCCGATGATAACCTCCTGCAGTCCTGGCTGGGTAAATATGATAGAGCTTAAATATCCTGATTTGTTACCACATCTTTCTTCTGCGAAATCACCCCAGCAAATGTTTGGCGCTATTGCTAAAACCTATTATGCTGAAAAAGCTGGTATTGATCCGGCAAAAATAGTCAGCGTTTCGGTGATGCCGTGTACTGCTAAGAAGGCGGAAGCAGCACGTCCGGAGATGAATGCTTCCGGATATCGTGATGTAGATGTTGTTATTACTACCAGAGAACTTGGCCGTATGATACGGGAAGCAGGACTGGATTTTAAACATTTGCCTGAAGACAGCTATGATTCTCCGCTGGGTACAGGTACAGGTGCTGCTGTTATTTTTGGTACTACCGGTGGCGTAATGGAAGCTGCTCTGCGTACTGTAGCTGATGTTTTAACAGGTGAAAATTTGCAGACTGTTGATTACAATGATGTGCGGGGTATGGAACAGACCCGCGAGGCGGAACTGACTATTGCAGGAAATACTGTAAAAATAGCAGTTGTTCATACTCTTGCTTCTGCACGCAAGATATTAGAGCGTATCAGAGCCGGTGAGGCAGATTATCAGTTTATTGAAGTTATGGCTTGCCCTGGTGGCTGTATTGGCGGCGGCGGTCAACCGATTCCCGTTAATGCAGAAATTAGAAGAGCCCGTAGAGAAGGGTTGTTTGATTGTGATAGTGCCAATGAGTTACGAAAATCACATGAAAATCCGGAAATTAAAGAGCTTTATGATACTTGGTTAGGTAAACCTCTCGGAGAAAAAGCTCATAGTCTACTGCATACGCACTATCATCAACAGATACGTTGAAAGTACTAATTTGATACCACAAAACACCTCTTGAGTAGTTTTGCTCAAGGGGTGTTTCTTTGTAAATTGTAAAGAAAATGCTTGCCATGTTACAGTTTTACTGATATCATATGTAGTATAGCGTTTTAAAGAAAAAATGTTTAAAAACTAAAAAAAGTAGTGATTTTGCCTAAAATTTACTGCTTCTTTATGTGTTATAATAGAGCTGGACACAAAAAGTTCAAAAAGAAATCACAATTAAAGTTTTTTTTGAAGGATTTTTTGTTGGAATGTCGAAGTAAATTAAGCAGAACTAAATATCTTGGATATGTTTTAGCGGTTGGTAGACAGAAGAACGAAGAAGTTCAACTGAAAGCTTTCCCTGCTGACAGTTTGCATTCAGAGCGTAGCCACTTTGGATAGAAGTAAGCTGGCACTTGGCTATGTTTTGTTTTAGTAAATCAAAACTTCTAAGTGCTCCTTTTTTATGGGTAAAATCTTATTCGGCAAATAATACTTTATGCTTTTATAGTTGGTATTTAGCCGACTAAGTGTATTTTTACTAGTGAAGTTAATAGACTTCGCTGGCATTAGCCACAATTTGTTTTATTTACAAGGAGGAAGGTAAACATGATCGACATTAAAGATCGCGTATGCGAAGCAGTAGCCGGCAAAATTATGAGCGCCGAAGCAGCTGCAGAATTTGTAAAGGATGGCGACAACGTAGGTACCAGTGGTTTTACTCCGTCTGGTTATCCTAAAGCTGTGCCTCTTGCTCTGGCAGAAAAAGGCAAAAAAACTCCTTTCCAAATCAACGTTTGGACCGGTGCTTCTGTAGGTCCTGAAATGGATACCGCAATGACTCAAGCTGGTATCGTTGCTCGTCGTATGCCTTACCAAACTAACAATGATCTGCGTAAAGCTATCAACAACGGTTCCGTAAAATATACTGACCTGCATTTGAGCCATGTTGCTCAAATGACTCGCTATGGTTTCATGGAAAACCGCAGATGTGTAGACGTCGCTATCGTCGAAGCCTGCAAAATCATTGACCTTGGCAATGGCCAGGTTGGTTTGATTCCTACAACTTCCATGGGCAATTCTTCTTCTTATGTTCAATGTGCTGAAAAAGTTATTGTTGAAGTAAATACTTCTCAACCAGTAGAATTGGAAGGCATGCATGACTCCTATGTGCCTTTGGATCCTCCGAATCGTAAAGCTATTCCTGTTGAAAAACCGGAAGATGTAATCGGCACTCCTTATATTCCTTGCGATTTGGACAGACTCGTTGCAGTAGTTCCCTGCGATATTACTGATAAAGTTCGTCCGTTGGGCGAAATCGACGAAGATGCTCAAAAAATGGGTAAAAACTTGGTTGAATTCTTTAAATCTGAAGTTGCTGCAGGTCGTTTGCCCGCTAATCTGTTGCCGCTGCAGTCTGGTGTAGGTTCTGTTGCTAACGCAGTTATCAACGGTTTGGTTAACTCTGATTTTGAAGATTTGACTGTATATACCGAAGTTATTCAAGACGGTATGTTCGACTTGATCGATGCTGGCAAACTCCGCGTTTGCTCTGGTACCGCTTTGAGCCCATCCCCTGATTGCCTCAAAAAATTCTATGACAATGTAGAAAAATATAAAAAATATATCATTCTGCGTCCGCAAGAAGTTGCAAACAGCCCGGAAGTTGCTCGTCGTATCGGTGTCATTGCAATGAACACTGCTATTGAGGTTGACATCTATGGTAATGTTAACTCCACTCATATTTGCGGTACTAAGATTATGAATGGTATCGGCGGTTCCGGCGACTATGCTCGTAATGGTTATCTGACCGTATTCTTCACTACATCTCTTGCAAAAGGCGGAGCTATCAGCTCTGTAGTTCCTTTCTGCTCTCATGTTGACCATACTGAACATGACGTTGATGTTATCGTTTCCGAACGCGGCGTAGCTGACCTTCGTGGTTTGTCTCCAAAAGAACGCGCTTTGGTTATCATTGATAAAGTTGCTAATCCGAAATATCAACCGCTGCTTCTTGATTACTTCAAGAGAGCTTGCGAAGCTTGTGGCAATAGCCAAACTCCGCATATTATGGATGAAGCTTTCTCCTTCCATGATCGTTTCGTAAAAACCGGCACCATGGAAAAATAATTCTTAGTCAAGACGATTGACTGAGATTGTTGTCTGAAATATTTTGCCGGCAGATAGCTAGTTCTGCCGGCAAACTTTACAGCTTATCTGTAAATAAATTCTGTTGACGAGGCCTTCGGGCTTTGCCATATACACCGTCTATGACGGACACTCTCACCATAATTCGGTCAGTCCAAACCGGATTGTGCAAAAACAATATTCTTAAGGAGGATTTGAGAATGGCAAATGAAACTCTGAAAGCTGGATTTGACAAGTACATGGCTGGCGTAGAAGCTAAACTTGCTAAAAATCCCGAACGTGCAAACCTTGAGCCCAACAGGCTCTACACCCCTCTCGACATCGAAGGCTTCGACTATGAGAAGGATCTTGGCTTCCCTGGTGAATATCCTTACACTCGTGGTGTACAACCTACTATGTATCGTGGCCGTTTCTGGACCATGCGTATGTATGCTGGTTTCTCCACTGCGGAAGAATCCAACAAACGTTATCGTTACCTCTTGGCTAACGGTGGCAGCGGCTTGTCCTGCGCATTCGACCTTCCGACCCAAATCGGTTATGATTCTACCGATCCGATGGCTGAAGGCGAAGTTGGTAAAGTTGGCGTAGCTATCGACTCCTTGGCTGATATGGAAATCTTATTTGACCAAATTTCTTTGGATCAAGTTTCCACTTCCATGACCATCAACGCTCCTGCATCCGTACTTCTTTGCATGTACATCGCAGTTGCTGAGAAACAAGGCGTTTCCGCTGACAAACTGCGCGGTACTATTCAAAATGATATTTTGAAAGAGTATGCTGCTCGCGGAACTTACATTTTCCCGCCGAAACCCTCCATGCGTTTGATCACCAATATTTTCGAATATTGCTCCAAAAACGTACCGCTGTGGAATACCATCTCCATTTCCGGTTATCATATCCGTGAAGCTGGTTCCACCGCTTCTCAAGAAATCGCTTTCACCATCGCTGACGGTATCGCTTATGTTGAAGCAGCTATCAAAGCTGGTATGAACGTTGACGATTTTGCTGGTCGTCTGTCCTTCTTCTGGAACGCTCATAACAACGTACTCGAAGAAGTTGCTAAATTCCGCGCTTCCCGTCGTGTATGGGCTAAAGTTATGAAAGAAAGATTCGGCGCTCAAAAACCGAAATCTCAAATGCTCCGCGTACATACTCAAACTGCAGGTTCCATGCTGACTGCACAACAACCGAACAACAACATCGTTCGTGTTGCTCTGCAAACTGCTGCTGCTGTAATGGGTGGTACTCAATCTTTGCACACTAACTCCAAAGACGAAGCTTTGGCATTGCCGACCACTGAGTCTGTAACCATCGCTCTCCGTACTCAACAAATCGTTGCTTACGAATCCGGCTTGGCTGACACCGTTGATCCGTTGGGTGGTTCCTACTATGTTGAAGCTTTGACTAACAAAATCGAAGCTGAAGCTTGGGAATATATCAAAAAGATTGACGAAATTGGCGGCGCTCCTGAAGCTATCGCTAAAGGTTATATCCAAAAAGAAATCCAAGACTCCGCTTACAAATGGCAAATGGACATTGAAAAAGGCGACCGTATTATTGTTGGCGTAAACAAATTCCAACAAGAAGAAGAACCGCCGAAAAACTTGCTGCGTGTTGACGGCTCCGTTGGCAAATTGCAAGCTGATAAGATTGCTGCCCTTAAAGCTCGTCGTGACAATGCTAAAGTTGAAGAAACTTTAGCTGCTCTGGAAAAAGGCTGTGCTGACGAATCCGTTAACCTGATGCCTTTGATTCTTGACGCTGTACGTGCTTATGCAACTGAAGGCGAAATCTGCGGCGTAATGAGAAAAGTATTCGGCGAATATCAATCTCATACTGCTCTGTAATTTAGAGCCAACAATAATAGGGAGGTAAGAAATAATGTCTAATATTAGAGTTTTAGTAGCAAAACCGGGTCTGGACGGCCATGACCGCGGTGCTAAAGTTGTAGCTCGTGCATTGCGCGACGCTGGTTTTGAAGTTATTTACACCGGTATTCGTCTGACTCCGGAACAAATCGCTGAAGCTGCTCTGCAAGACGACGTTAAAGTTGTTGCTTTGAGCCTGCTTTCCGGCGCACACAACACCCTTTTCCCGAAAGTAGTTGAACTGCTGAAAGAAAAAGGTTTGACTGATGTTCTGGTTATCGGCGGCGGCGTTATTCCTGACGCTGACATTCCTGGTTTGAAAGCTGCTGGCATTGCCGAAGTATTCACTCCTGGCACTCCGACTGGCAACATTGTTGAATTCATCAACGCTAACGTAAAATAATTAAGGTTCTCAAAAATTTTGCAGGCCGGGCTTGTCCCGGCTTGCATAATACAATTTTTATTGGACCTCAACAAGGCGGTGTGATCATTGAATATTGTTGAAGGCGTATTAAACCATTCTCGTTTAGCATTAGCGAAAGCTATTACTGCCGTAGAGAACGAGTATGATAACGCTGTTGAAATAATGACAGCCATTTATCCCCACACCGGTAATGCTTATGTCATCGGAATAACCGGACCTCCGGGCGCTGGCAAAAGTACTTTGACCGACAAGCTTGCTAAAGAATATCGTAAACGCGGTAAAACAGTTGGTATTATCGCAATTGATCCTACAAGTCCTTTCTCCGGCGGTGCAATTTTAGGCGACCGTATCAGAATGTTGGACCTTACTGCCGATGAAGGCATTTTTGTTCGTTCCATGGCTACTCGCGGTAGTTTGGGTGGATTATCCCAAAAAGCGGGCGATGCTGTTAAATTGATGGATGCATATGGTTTTGATGTTATTATTGTTGAAACTGTTGGCGTTGGTCAATCTGAAGTAGATATTGTTAAAACTGCTGATACTACAATGGTTGTTGTTATTCCTGGTATGGGCGATGACATTCAGGCTATTAAAGCAGGTATACTTGAGATCGGTGACCTTTTCACGATCAATAAAGCTGACCGTGAAGGTACGGACAAGCTGAACATTGAGATTGAAATGATGTTGGAATTAAATCCCGAACATGTTGGCTGGCGTCCTCCGATCAATCGGACCATTGCCAGCAAGGGTGAAGGTATAGAAGCTGTTGTTGACTCTATTGAAGAGCCAAAGCATATTTGATTGAATCTGATCAATTGAGCAAAATACGCAAAGCTCGTATTAAAAACGAAGTTACTGCTATGCTTAATGACAGGGTCAACCGTTATATCGACAAGAATGTTGTAGCTACTTCCGAATTTGATATTTTAGTTGAAAAACTTCAAATTCGTGAAATTGAGCCGTATTCTGTTGTCGCTGACATTGTTGGTAAAGTTTTAAGATAAAACAACCAAAATTACTTTTAGGAGGAATTTGAAATGTTTAAAACAATTTGTGTTGACCATGTAGGTATTGCTTGCAAAGACCTGGATCTTTCCAAGAAATTCTACACTGAAGTTCTTGGCTTGAGCTGCACTGGTGAAGAAGCTGTTCCTGAGCAAGGTGTAAAAACCGTATTTATTCCCTGTGGCGAAACTTTGCTTGAGCTCCTTGTTGATATCACTGAAAATGGCGATGGCCCTATCGGCAAATACATCGCTAAAAATGGACAAGGTATCCAACATATCGCTGTTCGCGTTGATGATGTTCAAGCAGCTATTGATACCACTATTGAAAAAGGTGCTGCTATGATCGACAAAGCTCCTCGTGGCGGTGCTGGCGGAATGGATATCGCTTTCGTTCATCCGAAATCCGTAGGTATTTTGCTTGAGTATTGCGCTCCGGCAAAAAAATAATTCCGTAAAATACGGAATTACAAAAATCTTTTGAAGATTTTATTTTAAGTTGTTACATACTACACGGATGCGGACCAAAGAGTCTGCATCCGCGTAGATGTATATAAAATAAGGTTCTCCCAATAATGATGGAGGTGTAAGATTTGTCTACTCAAGCAAAAATTGAGAAAATGCTCAAAAAGTCCGAAGTAATTCTGGCTGCAGGCGGCGAAAAACGCGTTGCAAAACAACACGAAGCCGGCAAAATGACTGCACGTGAAAGAATTGCTGCACTCCTCGACGAAGGATCCTTTGTTGAATTGGATCGTTTCGTAAAACATCGTTGCACAAACTTCGGCCAAGAGAAGAAAGAACTTCCTGGCGAAGGTGTAACTACTGGTTACGGCACCATCGATGGCCGTCTGGTTTATGTATTCGCACAAGATTTCACTGTAGAAGGTGGTTCTTTAGGCGAAATGCATGCTGCTAAAATCGTAAAAGTACAACGCCTGTCCCTGAAAATGGGTGCTCCGCTTGTTGGCCTGAACGATTCCGGCGGTGCTCGTATCCAAGAAGCAATTGACGCTTTGGCTGGTTACGGCAAAATCTTCTTTGAAAACACTATTGCATCCGGCGTAGTTCCTCAGATCTCCGCTATCATGGGTCCTTCTGCTGGCGGCGCTGTATACAGCCCAGCACTGACTGACTTCATTTACATGGTAAAGAACACTTCTAAAATGTTCATTACCGGCCCCGCAGTAGTAAAATCTGTTACTGGTGAAGACGTAACCCAAGAACAACTGGGTGGCGCTATGACCCACAACAGCACTTCCGGCGTTGCACATTTTGCTGCAGAAAACGACGAAGACTGCTTGCAACAGATCCGTTACCTGCTGAGCTTCCTGCCTTCCAACAACATGGAATGCGCTCCTATCGTAGAAACCGGTGACGACCCGATGCGTATTGATGACTCCTTGAATACATTGCTTCCGGATAACTCCAACCAAGCATATGATATGAAAGACGTAATCAAATCCATCGTAGACAACGGTGAATTCTATGAATCCCAACAATATTGGGCAACCAATATTATCACTTGCTTTGCACGTATGGATGGTCAAACCGTAGGTATCATTGCAAACCAACCTAAAGTAATGGCTGGCTGCCTGGATATCAACGCATCCGACAAATCCTCTCGTTTTATTCGCTTCTGCGATGCCTTCAACATTCCTTTGCTGAACTTGGTAGACGTACCTGGCTTCCTGCCTGGCTGTAACCAAGAATACGGCGGTATTATCCGTCACGGCGCAAAAATGCTGTATGCATATTCCGAAGCAACTGTACCTAAAATTACTGTAGTAACCCGTAAAGCATACGGTGGTTCCTACCTGGCAATGTGTTCCCAAGATTTGGGCGCAGACCAAGTAATTGCATGGCCGACTGCAGAAATCGCAGTAATGGGACCTGCAGGTGCAGCTAACATCATCTTCAAAAATGATCCTGATGTAAAAGCAAAAACGGAAGAATATATCGATAACTTTGCAACTCCGTACCAAGCAGCAATGCGCGGCATGGTAGACATCGTAATCGAGCCGAAAAACACCCGTCCCACCATCATCAACGCTTTGCAAATGTTGCAGTCCAAACGTGAAACTCGCCCGGCAAAACGCCATGGCAATATTCCTTTGTAATTTGCAGCTTGCAGTATAGTGCTTAATTAATTAAGAAGAATGAGGTGAAATAATGGGTCCTGTAACTACTAATCCTTGGTTGATTGCTGCTATCAATATGACCATAGTTTTTGGTGTATTGGCTATGCTGGGTTTCTTGATGAAAGTTATCTACTTTGTAGATCCTACTCGTCAAAAAAAAACAGCTAATCCAGTAGCAGCACCGGCACCTGCCGCAGCACCTGCTGCTGTTGCAGCTCCTGTGCAGGATGACAGTGAAGTAGTTGCTGTTATTGCAGCAGCTGTAGCTGCTCTTGGCCATTCTGCAGAAGATATCGCTTATGTACGTCGTCTGCCCGAAGCTGGCTGGACACAGAATGCTCGTATTGAAGCAATTAGCGTACGTAAAGAATGCTTCTAAAACAAAGTTAGGTTTTAGCAACACTTAAGTTTAATATATTTTAAACAATTTTGAAGGAGGGTATTCCCTGTGAAAAAATATACCATTACCGTTAACGGCACTGCATATGAAGTAGAAGTTGAAGAAATGGGCGGCGTTGCTGCTCCTAAAGCTGCAGCACCAAAAGCAGCTCCTGCTGTTGCACCGGCAGCAGCACCAAAAGCAGCTCCTGCTGCTGCACCGGCTCCGGCTGCAAAACCTGTTGCTGCTGGCGCAGCTACTATCAGTGCTCCTATGCCTGGTAAAGTTCTCGAAGTTAAAGTTAAAGCTGGCGACGCAGTTAAATCCGGCGACGTATTGATGATTCTCGAAGCAATGAAAATGCAAAACGAGATCATGGCTCCGGCTGACGGCACCATTTCTGACGTCCGTATTTCCGCAGGTCAAACTGTTGGTACCGGCGACGTTATGATCGTAATGTAATTTGCGTCATAAGAAAGCAATAACTTTTATATTTAGAAGAGAGCTTATTTGTGATTGAAACTAGAAGCTCTCAAATAATTGAACATTGGGAGGATATAAATGGAAGCATTTGTAGTTGCTTTACAATCCGTATGGAATGACAGCGGTTTCTCCGCTTTCACCATGGGTAATGCTATCATGATGCTTGTTGGCATCATTCTGCTGTACCTTGCTATTGGTAAAGGCTTCGAACCATTGCTGCTGTCTCCGATCGCATTCGGCTGTTTGCTGGCAAACGTTCCTAAAACCGGTTTCGAAGATCAACCGGGTGTTATGCAGGTAATTCTTTATGGTATTCACCATGAAATTTTCCCGCCTTTGATTTTCTTAGGCGTAGGTGCAATGACAGACTTTGGTCCGTTGATTGCAAACCCGAAAACTTTGCTTTTGGGCGCTGCAGCTCAAGCAGGTGTATTTATTTCCTTGCTGGGCGCTATGATGCTCGGATTTACCGTGCAAGAAGCATCCGCTATCGGTATTATCGGTGGCGCTGATGGCCCGACTGCTATTTACCTGGCTGCAAAAATGGCTCCTAACCTGTTAGGTGCTATCGCAGTAGCTGCATATTCTTATATGTCGTTGGTTCCTTTGATCCAACCGCCTATTATGAAACTTTGCACTACCGAAGCTGACCGTAAAATTGTTATGGCACAATTGCGTCCTGTAACTCGTTTTGAGAAAATCGTATTCCCGATTGCAACCACTATCGTTATCAGCTTGTTGCTTCCGCCTGTATGCTCTTTGATTGGTATGCTGATGTTGGGTAACCTGTTCAAAGAAGCTGGTTGTTTGGATCGTCTTTCCGATACTGCACAAAATGCTTTGATGAACATTGTAACGATCATGCTGGCAACTGGTACAGGTTTGACTATGAAAGCTGAATCTTTCCTGAACTATCAAACCATCTTGATCATCTGCCTTGGTCTTGTTGCTTTCGCAGCTGGTACTTTTGCCGGTGTTGTATTTGGTAAGCTCATGTGCATTCTGGATGGTGGTAAAACCAATCCTCTTATCGGTTCCGCTGGTGTATCCGCAGTTCCGATGGCAGCACGTGTATCCCAAATCGTTGGTCAAAAAGCTAACCCTGCTAACTTCCTGCTCATGCATGCTATGGGCCCGAACGTAGCTGGTGTTATCGGTACCGCAGTAGCTGCAGGTGCAATGCTTGCAATGATTGGACCTGTCAAATAATTTATAGTATAAACAGAAATAGGTGCACTTTATCGTGCACCTATTTTTTTTGGAAAAAGAAAAATATAAAGCAAATCATTATGCTGTAGTAAAGAGAAGTACAAGCTTTCTTTATAGTTTCAAGTAATAATGCAGTCCTGAAGCTGGTTAACCAAGATAAAAACATTAATTTTTCTTTTGGTTATTTTGAATAATGTTTTTTGAGTGGACAAAGAATCTTAAATATTGTAAAAATAGTATTATTGTATTATATTAATATACCTTAATGTCAAAAAAGCTGTAAATTAAATAAAACTTACACTTTTAAATTTGAGTGCATAGTGGTATAATGAAGCATAAGGTGTTGCAAGAAAATTCATAGAAAGCAATGCTAAGGATCTTTTACAAAATTCTCTTTATTTTGATATACGCGCCCCGAACGCGCTGTATATAAAATTAATTTAAAAGGAGGAATTTATAGTATGAACGATAAATGTGTAGTATTGAATGCAAAAAAAATGAATTTTGATGGGAAGCTGGATTTTCCGTTTTATCTTCTGATGTTACAGTATATGATGATACAACAGAACAGCAGCTGTCAGAGCGTATTCAGGGTGCAAATATCATTGTAACAAAGGAGATGCCTGTGAGTGCAGAAATGATACAGAAATTCCCGGAATCTGTTAAACTGATCTGTGAGGCAGGTACAGGATTAATAACATTGATCTTGAAGCAGCACGGAAGAAGGGGATTACAGTCTGCAATATTCCGCT
>ERZ860009.519-NODE-519-length-17126-cov-1.535587_pt1 | contig 17126 bp, 20 predicted proteins | sample MGYA00510114_ERZ860009 | MGnify/ENA primary metagenome ERZ860009 (study PRJEB30046, sample SAMN00715177) | human gut metagenome | study: EMG produced TPA metagenomics assembly of the A metagenome-wide association study of gut microbiota in type 2... | reverse complement strand
TGTCATCCGAATCGGAAGGGGCGCCAGAGGCCGTGCCGTCACCCTCGGGGGCAGCTTCATCAGACGCCTCCGTTTCCATAAACTCAAGGGGAGGGTCAGAGCCTTCCAAAGTGGCGTCGCCATCAGGTTGATCCGTAGAGGCGCTGTCATTGGTCTGACCCATAGAGGCCAGCAGCGCACTCAAATCGTCACTGTCAGGCGGCGCCGCCGCATCAGCCGGGGGGCCGGCGGAAGAAATGGTACCGTCCGCGGGGGCGGTGTTTTCAGGAACAGGAGTTTCCTGCTCCAGCAATACTTTTTTCTTGGTTGCCATAAAATTAACCTCCTATGTTTTGTATTAAGAAAGGATCGAGTCCTTATCTGTCGTGTGATGCCATTCGGAGCCTCTGCGGTAGGAACGGCTGCGGTCTGCTTGGTGTTGGTAGATGTGCTGGCCGCCTTCGGCTTTTTCTTCACTGGCTTTTTAGGCGCGGGAGCCTGCGGCTTTGGCTGCGCCGCAGAGGGTTTCGGTTGCTCCTGTTCCAGCCTGCGCCATTCGGGGATATGGGCGGATGCCTTGCAGGAACGGAGCTTGGATGCCTCCGGATGTTTGGAATAGTCCATTTTGTCTACCTTGAGAACTTTTTGCCCCCGGATGATGACCAGCGCCTGCTTGATAGGGAGCCGCAGAACTTCGTCCGGGGTGAGGACAGGACGCTTGCCGACACCAGAGGTTTCCCGGTATTCCGGCGTGTAGTTGGAGATACGCCAGGTACCCAGCTGCTTGGATTTGCTGGATACCGACACAGAAGCCAGTCCCGTGCGGGAAGAAATAAACTCCGCCGTCAATTCATCTGTGCAGCCCAGGAACAACTGCGCGTCGCAGTTGCCCAGAATTTCCTGCCAGAGATTGAGAGGATACCGATTCTGCAAGCCCGCCAAGTTCTGAAACACACAGCTCATAGAGATATTTCTTGAACGAATGACGCTTAACCGGCGGGAGAGGTCTGGAATGGTGCCGCAGGCTGTTAATTCTTCACCCAGGACATGCACCGGTACCGGCAGTTTGCCTCCTTCGCAGTTCTTGTCTGCATACCGCACCAGCTTGATGAAGCAGAAGGACAGGAACAGGCTTGCCAGAAAGTCAAAGGTGCTGTCCTGGTCGCTGGTAACAAGGAAGTAGGCGCACCGCTCTTGGCCGGGCAGCTCCAAGTCAATTTCATCCCGGGTGGTGATTTTCTTGATGAGTTCCGACTGGAACACCTGCAGACGGGAGCCGAGGCCGATGATGACGCCGCTACGAACTGTATCGCTGGCCTGCTTATACAAGCTGATGGCGCTTTGGCCGGATGGGTGGGCGGCAAGTTCTCAAACAGGCTGTCCAAATCGGACTCGCCGCTTAAAGTCAGCAGCCGGACACCTCTCCGATATTGCGGTTTTGTTCAGCATAACTCTGGTCCACATAGAGGACGAGGGCCTTCAGCAAGTTCATCTCACAGGAATCCCAGAAATGGTCACCCTTGCCGTTGTTGATGGTGTTCTTAATGATGACATCTACAAAAAGCTGCGCCATCAGTTCCTGCCCCTCCACTTCGGAAAGGCAGTTCCAACTGTCCGAGTTTTCCGGATTGACCAAATTGAACACCTTGACACAGTACCCCTGATCCCGCAGATACTCGCTGGATTTTTCGTAGAGCTCACTTTTCGGATCTGAAATAATCAGGGATTCTCCGCGGACCGCCGCCTGAAGGATACGATTCATGCAAAAGGACCGGGTTTTCATGCTGCCGCTGGAGCCATACACAGCCAGATTGCCGTTGATATGGGGATTTTCGGGAATACAGACAGCCTTGTTGTCCAGCATTCCCAGTACAACGCCTTTATGCTTGCGCAGGTCAGGCACCAGATCCAACACACCGGCCATCTCCTTGCGGCTCATCCAGCCGGAAGTACCGTAAGTGCCCTTGGCCGAGTAAATGAAATTCCGGTCAGTATCATATTCGCCGGTATCGCTGTAGCCCATGCGCATGACCATGAGCAGCAAAATTGCCAACAGGCCGATGCAGATCAGGACACCGTACACTCCATAGGGTGGATGAAACACGGAGGCCAGACAGGTAAAAAAATCAGGCGACGCCATCGCCGGAGAAGTTCCGTCTCCGGGGATGCCGCCGCCCTGTTTCACGCCGCGTAATTGCCAAACAGCTGTGCCAGGAAACCGCCTGCGTATAGAATCGCAAATACGGCGGCCGGCGCTGCTGCCAGGCCTATGATTAGTTTCTTTTTGTTTATGGGAACAACCTCCCCTCGAATTTTGTAAAGTCAATGGTTTGCAGGTGTACCCGGTCACTGCAATAGCGGCGCAGCACATCTGCTTGAAAATCAAAGCAGATCAGCGTACCGGGGCGTTCCATCAGTTCGAGGGCGGTGTTGAAACGCACGATCCGCGGCAGATCGCAGAAGTAACCGAACAGCACCGGCGTTCCATCCGGCTCTGCGGCATCCTGCTCCATGGCCCTGCCGGGATTGCCGGCGTAGAGGCCCTGTGACAGAATGCGGTCAAGTTCCGCGGTTTTCACAGGGTCACACAGTAACGCCAGTATCACCTCCCCCTGATGGTCATTGGTTAGGAAATAAAAGTGGTCGTAGCTGCCGTCCAGCATGAAGTAGTCATGCTTGGCCCCACCGGTACTGGTGAGTATCTGGTAGGCCAGGTCCATGCTGTCCCCCAATACCAGTCCATGTACCTGTTCGACACGGTACTGCTGGGCCAGACGCTGCTGGCATAGAATGTTCCAGAGGAGTGTTTTTACCCGCAGTTCGGATTTGTAGCGCCACTTCATAGAGCGCTCCCGCTATTATAGGTCACAAAGATGCCGGTGGGGACCAGCAGCACCCCTGCGAAGCGGGAGCTTCGGATCTGGGTGGCATCAGCCCCCAACTCCTTGACTTCGCGTGAACTGTAAAACGCGGGATATGTTACAGTTTCGCCGCCAAAACCGGTCTGGGCAAAGACCTTCGGCTTTTCATCCGGGTAGAGCAATACCCCGGCATTGCCCATAGTAATATAGGTTTCCGCGAGGCGGTGGAGCCGAAACCTCCGGTTTGCTTCGCTTTTGAGCCGGTTGGTTTCTGCGTCTCCTGTAAGGCAGAATGTAAAACGCTCGGGCCATCCGTCCAGCAGAGCTGACTTGGCTTTGATCCCCAGCCGATAGCCCCGGAGCCGATCCCGGTAGTAGGTGCGCAGCAGTCCGGCCTTTTTGAGCGCAGTCACGACCGCCTCCAAGTAGTAAGGGCTGGCGGGAAGGCGGTTGAGCTGGCTGGTGGGGAACTCTCCCGAAATAGCGGTCAGCGATAAAAGCCGGAACGGAAGCGTATCCGGCTGTGGAAAATAGTTGGTGCTTTTCCCAAGTAGTCACCTCCCTTGAAAGCACAGGATTTTTACCGTAATGACTGAGGACTTCGGTAAAAATGGGCCTCCCCATGAGGGGAAAAAGCCCGGAAAATCGGGCGTTTCAGCCGCTTCGCTGGATGTCGGGCCGGAGAAGGCCCAAAATGGTCAAAAATCCGAGATGGATTGTAGACTCGTTTTATGCTCCGTCAGCCATTGCGGAAAACGCTGCTTCTCCATGATATAGATTTTTGTGCAATCCTGGTCGCCCAGTTCGGCCGTGTTATAGGCATCGCACAACAGGCCGGTATCATCAGCCATCACAAAGGAAGAGAGAAGATCCAGTAATTGCTTTTCCGATAAATTATCGTAATCGCGTATCCGCCTGTCGGGAAGTGCCCGGTCATAGACCTGGGCGAAACAGACAACGCAATCGCGGTAATACGGAAGTGGGTGTTCTCTTGCGTATTGATCAAGGACAAAATAGAGCGGGTCCAACAGGAACTCATCGCTTTGCCGCTGTTTGCGCTTTGGCAGCAAACAGGGCAGCGTCACCTCCAGCACCCTGTCCTCGCAGTTGACAGTGATGCCGTGCGTTGCACCGGCGGATTTGAGATAGTCACCTTTGCGGATGGTTGTGCTGGAATAAATCAGATGCCGCAGCCGGCAGGCAATCCGCTCTGCCCGTAAAGCGGCATCTATGGAAAGTGTTTCATAGTTGTCGGGGTAACGCTGGATGTCAGTGGTGTCCAGCGCGTACAGCGCATTACTCAGACGGGATATATCGTCGAGAATGCTTCCAATGCGGTGGGATATTAGTTTTCGATCCAATCATGTGCCTCCTGCTTTCTTGAAATAATTTGTCTGGCCTTCCTCGTCTACAGTACAAAATCCGGATATGCCCGGACAGTCGATTTGGGCGATTTGCGCCGGAGTATCGACCAGCATGATACGGCGGCTTCCCCCTTTGTTGCCCCGCAGAGCATGGCAGACAAGTGCCTCCTGCCCGGCGGCAATATAAGCAATCTCATATAATTCACCGTCGGCAAAAAACACGAGTTTAACGGGAAAATCAGCCGGAGCGTGGTAATCTACCTGCCGGATGAAGTCCAGCAGGACCCACACTGCCCGGACAAGCGCATGGTCAGTTTTTGGTGTTTGCCCTGCCAGGAAATAACCACCGCCGTCTGTTTGAAAAATGCGGCCCTGCCTCTCCAAATGAGAGAGCAGGGCCTTTGTAGTATCTTCTTTGCCAGGGTGAAAACAAAGAAGCTGGTGTTCACAGAGGCCGGGGTACATCGTCACGATCCGTAGCAAGTCCGTAGCCTCGTTCCCATAGATTTCAGCCCTGGTCTTCATGGGGCTCACCTCCTTTATTAAAGGCGCCAATCAGACGCCTTCAAAGCGCATTGTTAAATAGGAATTGTGGAAAGACGCCATTAGAGCGTCAATCCGGCGTTTTTCGAGAATAGTAGGAAAAAAAGGCGTCTTATAGGCGTATTGGAACTGTCAATGATGCGTTTTCCGGAGATTACAGCAATCCTCTTTATTGGGATTTACAAAATCCCTCCAGAATTGATAGTGTTCCGTTACATCTTCACAGATTGTCTTCTGCGGAATATGGATTTTTTCCACGATCCGCTGCTTTTCTTTCAAAGGAAGATGATGGTAGCCTCCCTGCCGCACGGTATATTTAGAGAAATCAACACCCCGAAACCACTGCTTAATCCACGAATTGACGCGCAGAAATTCAACCACACACCGCTCAATTCCCAAATCATTCAGCTTGTCGAAATCCATGTATTCCTCGATGATGGGGCTTAATCGGATTGCACATCATACCCTTCCGCTTGCAGAGCCTGAATTGCGCGGATGCGCTGGCTGGGAGGACTGGCCTTTTCAAATTGGGCGGTTTGTGCATCGTCCAGGCAGGTCACGGTAATTTGAATATGGGCCAGTTCCTTGTCCAAGATCTCTAAATACTCCGGGGCAGCGGGAAGTGCAGACTTCGTGACGATGAGATAGCTTACCCTGCATAGATTCATCTCCTGGATGGTCTGGTAGGTAGTGCGGTACTGGAGTCACAGGGCTGAAAACAGTCTGTCATGCCTCCAAGCCTGATGATGCTTCCGGATGGGAGACTGCGGATTTTCCGCCGGACCTTTTCAATGTCTGCAACACGAGGATGCGCCGCATCCCATAATCCACGAAAATGAAGCAATGAACGGGCATAGCAGTAGTTACAGTTGTGTTGACAGCCGCAGCCGTAAGTATCTAAACGGGTGTTATATTTGCATTTGTCGCCTTCATTGCCTCCAACTTGCTTAAAGAAACTCTTAAACTCGCTTTATATCACCTCTAAATTCATTGTTTGATTACTTTATTGTCGAATACATTGGACTCACCTCATATAAAATTCTAAATGGTTGCGGAGGACGGTACTGCCCCGCCGTCTGTTGGTAAAGCATCCAACCATGTTCTTTACACTACTCCGCGCAATAAAGGGAGGCGCTTCCGCACCTCCCAGAGAAAATGCCTTTTAAGCGGAATCAGCTTGTTCTTGGCGCTTGCGCTCCAAAAGCTCCCGCAGTTCCCTGCGGTCTGTGGTTATGAGATCTTTTTCCAATGGACTGGCCTTGAACTCCACCATGATATTGTTGTTATTGGTGGAGATCAGACCGCTGCCGCGCTCAAAGTGTGTGACCTCCATCGTTTCTGCGTCAGAGAGATGGAGGGTTTCCTGGACACGCTCCGCTTCGTCATCCTCCAGATTGAGAATGATCTTAGTCTTGCTGTTGTTGATGATGCCTTTCCCGAAACGGCCTTCGTCCAGATTGAAAAAGTCGTTAAGGTCCTGGCTGGCGCAGATCGCTGATCCACCGAAGCCGCGAATCGTCTTGAAAATTTCCAAAACGAAATCACCGGCCAGCCTGGTACCCGTGGCGCCTGCGCCGGAAAGAAGCTGCCAGCACTCGTCAATAAAAATGGCTTTTTCCTCGGTGCGGTCAGCTTTGGCGCGGTCCCAAACGAAATCAAGGGCCACGAACATCCCCACAGTCAGCAAATCACCAGTAAGCGAGGAAATATCCAGTACGGTGTACTTATTATCCAGCCGCACATTGGTCTGCTTGTTAAAGGTACTGGCGGAGCCATTCACCAGACGGTTGAGGATATGGGCCATGCGAGTGGTTTCCGGGGCGGCCTTCAAAATCTCATATAAATCGCCAGCACCGGCATCTCCCGGTAGTAGCCCGGATTGGCCGGGTCTTCCAATGAGGCGTTGTCATGAGTGATACCTTTGGAATTGTAGGTGCGGATCAGAGCCTCATCCAACAGCTGTCGTTCCTCGTGAGACATATCAGGGATCAACAGACTGAAAAATATGTGGAGTTGCTGGATTTTGGCGGCCAGTTCGGAGAGCTGGATTCCCGGCCCGTCCAGAAGCTCACTGACCGACCGATCCACCTTGCGGATCTCCATCACATTGATGCAGTGCGGGCTGGCCGGGGAAATCTGGATAAACTCCCCGCCTACATTGGCACAGGCACGGTGGAATTCGTGCCCCTTCAACGGTGCAATGATGAAAACGGGAATGTTTTTCCGCCTCATTCTTAACGCCATGAGCTGCATCGTAAAGGTCTTGCCTGCGCCGCTGGTACCCAGGATCGCCATATTGGCGTTCTTGTAAATCGCAGAGTTGAAAATATCCACGATGATGAGGGAACTGTTATATTTGTTGACCCCCAGAAGGATTCCATTGTCATCGCACATCTCAAACGAAGTGAACGGATAGCAGCTGGCCGCGCCTCCAGTCAACAGGTTGCGCTTACCACGCTCGAACAGTCCCTTTTCCATGGAAACCAGCGGGAGGGCAGAACAAAATGCCTGCTCCTCCCGAAAATGGCAGTTGCAGACATCCATATCCTGCGAAAGCAGGAGCTTTTTTATTTCGCTGGCCTTCCACTCCAGGTCCTCCACAGAAGGGGCAGTCACAGTAATCAACAAGTTGAGATAATAGAAATCTTCGTTATTCGCAAGGCCCTCCTTCAGAAAATAGCCGCTCCGAATAGCGCCGTCTATATCATCGAAGTCCGTGTTCGTGTCGCTGGCATCCTTGCCGGTTGATGCGGAGCTGCTGGCCGACCCGCTGAATAATGCGCTCTTTGGGTTGGCGTGAAAGAAACATATCGAGGTCAATGCCATCACCGGCATTGACGATCAAACTCAGCCAGCCCGCGGGCACCTGTGTTTTGTAACCATCTGATGGGACGAGCAGATAAGTATAGTACAGCCCGTCTATGCAGAGATACCGTCCATGGGTGAAGTCGATGCTTTTGGGAGCAGCAAATTCAGCCGCCGGGATGCGGTCAATCTCGCCCTCCCGCCCCTTGTCGAGATACTGTGCCACAATTTCCTGTGCCCGTACCGACAGGGGCTTGACCGCACTTTCATTTCGGCACAACAAATTATAGAAAACATCTACGGTAAATTCGTCCTCGTTTTCGTGGACAACGACCTCGTTGCCGCATTGACGCAGGTAATTGGATGCCGTGTGGACAGCACTTTGGAGAGATTGGATTGCCTCATCTTCCTGTTCGGAGCGCCGGGTATTGGCCCAGGGCTCATACTCGAAAATCAGGAAAAACCGCCGGGTCACAGCTTCCCGGGAGCCGACCTGCTGCACAAAGTTCAGGTAATCCTCCTGCATCAAGCGGCACTGCTCGTTTTCCTCATGGGCCATCTCCTGGCGCACCGTGTCCAGGTGGCGGTTGATGTCCGCACGGCGGGTCAGAACCTTGATTTGGAGCTTGATGGGCGAGATCTTCAGGTACGAAACGAAGGAGTAGATGATATTCCTCTGTTCCCGGGCGCTGCGCAGCATAAAGTTGATGGGGACAACTTCGACCACCTTGACAAAGCGATGGTCTTTGGTATAGATAATGCCGTTCTCCACTTTCTCAATGGGCAGATAATCCGCCACTGGATTGAGGCAGGCGGGCTTCTGCTCCTTGACACGGGCGGGGCGTTTGGGCAGGCGTTCCTTTTCATGGCGCTTTTTTGCGTTCTTTTTTGCCTTATTGCCCTTGGCAGGACGATCCTTTTTAGCATTTTTCTTGGGCCGGAGCTTTTCACGGATTTCATATCCGCGGACTTCATCAAACTCAGCGGGGAAATCTGCTTCACCAGACCGCCGGCGCTTCGGCGCCTTGGGCTTTCTCTCCTTTGGAGGCTTCTGTTTGAGATGCTTGCCGGCTGATTTGGAGGGAGCCGTTTTTTCACAGGGCTGTTCACCGTCACCGCCGACAACGCGGCGATTCCGCAGGTATTTCAGAAAAGTGATCAGAAACTGCGAGAGACTTTCCCCTGAAATGCCAATGAGGGCAACCAATGCCACCGGGAGCGCAGTCAGGCATAAAGCAATAATGCGGGCGGTCAGCCCAAATGGAAGGCACAAAAAAACCGGCGTCCCAATGGCAAGTGCCAGGATGCCGGCTTCAATCACATTCCGCGCACGGAACATACCGCCAAAAAAAGTGCCTGTTTCTATGAAGTTCGGCGGTATGATATAAATATCATGGTCATTCTTGTTGCTCATGTATTACCTCGTTTCTGATGCCGGGGTGCGGTGCGGTCAGCCAATAATCCAGAAAGGACCGCCTGCTGCCGCACGGCGGCTTGCTTCATCTAATATGATGGACAGATCCCACAACTGCCCGCTTCGCTTGTAACTGGCCGGGTCAGCCACCATGATCTGGCCGTCTTTTACGCCACGGAGAACAATGAAGTGGCCGGATGAGGTAAAATGGCCTTCGGACATAATTGCCACGACCAGCTTGCCATCTGCGAGAGCGTCCAGAATCCGCTGGGGCTCGGAAGTCGTGCAGCCGGATACCGGAAGGCCCCATTCCTCCGCAGCAGCAGGGATCAATGCGTGATAAGAGCCGCTGCTTTTGCACCAATAGCCATTGTCATATGACCACTTTGCCATTTCCACCGGGTCTACCATATCGTCCGTGAGGGAGGAAACCACGATTGCCATGGCGGTGGGCCCGCACCCATAGCCGCCGATGTTATCGGTGCCATAGGGTTGACTGGCATAGCGTTCATCCAGCTGATTGTAATAAACAACCGGGGTCCCGCCGTCGGTAAAGGTTACATCTCCAAGGGAGGGGATACTGTTCCCTGTCCACTCGTCCACATTTTGCAGCAGGCCGTCGCCTAAAAAGAGACTTAGGTTAGAGGCATAATCGGACGCCAGTTCTTTCTGCTCATCCGTAAGCGCGAAAACATGGTCGGCAAGATAAGACTCGCCGTTGTAGCGAATGGTATAGATCATCCAGATCTCGGTGGAGATGGTTTCCTCACCGGTCTCCGGATCTTCGGATGTGACCTCACGGCTCTCCCGCACACTGGTATAAGAGTATAGATGCTCTTTGTTCTCCCGCAGGACAGTGGACAGGTCATCCAGCGAAATGCTCTCAAAGTCTTCATCCCGGGCAGCGCAATACTGTGAAACGATGAGGTTGGCGTTGTAGACCAGGCCGGAAGAATAGGGGTTTTTGACCTCCATTTTGTCGGCGCCAGAAGAGGCAAAGTCCACTTCGATACGGGCCATCACATCATCCAGCGCCTCACCCAGAATGGCGTTGATGGCAAAGGTAATGTCGTTGGCGTTTTCTACGATGGCGGTTTCGCTGTTGAGGATAGGCGTGTCAGGATCAGCGGTGAAAAGGCATTGACCAGCCCTCCAAAAATCAGGCCGGGCAGCATCAGGAGGAAAAGGACAGGCAGCAAAAGCAGAATGGCAATGACGGCAATGATTTTGCCGATGTGCTTTCGGCCGGCCCAGACGGCCCCAGCCACAGCCCCATAGGGGCCGGCGGCGGCAGCGCCTTTCGCTGCTCCAGAGATGGCCTTGCCAGCTTTGATAGCGCCTTTGACCGTATGTGCGGCAGAGGCCGCAGCATCTACTGTTTCGGCGGAGCTGTTTTTTTGTTCTTCAGCCATTAGAGTTTGTCCTTTCTTTTGGGAGTAGGCGGCAGTTTCTTCACGATGGATTCGTGATAGGCAATCGAGCCGTCCGGTGCCATATAGGGGGATTTTTCAACCGCATCCGCGGCATACTGCTTATACCAGGCAGTACCATCTACAGCGTGAACGGTTGTGTATTGGCCTTCCGGCGCCACATACTGGTCTGCATGATACATACCAAAAGCGATGCCTTCTGGATGCTCCGGAGTGACTTCTGTGCCGGTAATGCGGCCGCCGCCAATCTCCACATTCTGATAAGTGGGAATATTCTCGGCCCCGGGCTCCAATGCCGCATGACCCATGTAGGAATGCAGAGCTTCTACAGCTTTATCCCCGGTCATAGTTCCCATCTGGGTGATACTCCCGGTAGCAACCGATCCTATGACATTGTTGGCAAAATTGCCTCCTTTGCTTACGGAGGAGGCGTAGATATGTCCACCGATGCCGCCTGCAGCGCCGCCGACCAGCCCACTTAATCCGGAGGGCTTGGCATCCGGGGGCGTTGTGGCCGTTTTGACCGCATTATTGGTAACATTCCTTTTAATCACGCCGGCCAAGCCACCGCTGGCAAAACCAGCGCCGAATCCAGCACCGCCTTTTCCGCCACCGTTTGCACGGACATGGGAGGAATGACTGCTGCGGCCTCCCGCAAAGTGATTGCTGGCAAAGCTCTTAAATCCGCTGAATCCCCTGGCCGCAATCATAGCCTCCGCCAGCATACTGCCTCCGGTATGGCCGACATTGACGCCCAGACTTGCCATAAAAGAATCGATCTTCTGTGATACTTTAAGAAATCCGATTGCGCACATAAACCAGATCAGCACATTCCCCGAAACGGCTTCTTTGCCTACGGCGTCCACTTGTGCCTGGACTTCTTCCTCCGAAATAGCGAAAGCAGGCTGGCAGAACAGACAGGAGAGAGCTGCGACCATCAGCGCAAGGAACAAAATTTTCTTGAGTCTTTTCAAAATGGCCCTCCTTACAAAGAGAGCGGGTTGGAGATAAACGAACCAACCATGCTCGTGAACAGGCGCAGGCACCAGGCGTTCATCAGCAGAAGAAAAATCTGACCGCCCAGCATCCGGCACCAGGATTTCCAGATGTTTGATGTTGTCTGGCTTGCCCCCATGGAAAAGGCTACTGGAGCCGTATAGACCAGCACGCCGAGCAATACATATCGCTCTGCCGCTTCCAGCAGCAACTTCAGGTAGTTCCACGCCAGAATGATGACTAAAATCAGAGTGATAAGGGCCACAGCCCCATTGGCGCACACCCCGATGATGACCAGCATGACAGAATTGAAATCCGCAAAACTGAGTGCCGGCAGCTCCGAATCCATAATCCAGTTATACGGTGTGCCGCCGATGGTCAGGATCATGCTGACAATCTCATTGGAGAAGAACGCTAAAAGAATAAAAATGACGGACCGGATGCTCAATTTGAGCGGGTCTTCCGCTTCAATACCGGCTCCCAGGCCAAAGTTCTTGAACAGCTGCCACACCCAGTTAAGGAGAATGATACCGATGCCCAGTGCCACAAAAACGCTGTACATCGTTTCGGCCGCGGGAAAGTAGCGCAGAAATACCGCCATATCGCAGCCCAGTGCCCCCAAAACCGAGGTGGTTATCAAGTCAAGGCCCGCCATGACCTGCTCTGCAATCCATTCAACAATGCCGTCCAGAATACCCATAGGTCATGCCTCCTTTCGTCGGGTATCAATGTGATGCCGATCAACCTGCCCACTGACCACCCTCAAAGAAGGGGACGATATAGGACATGATAAAGCCCAGACTGTTTAAGATGGCCCAGGTGATAACAATTCGTTTGAGCCAAGCTCTGCTTTCATCCACCGTTTTACCAGAACGGGAGAAATTCATGAGCAGCAATGCTACCGAAGCGGTCACAATGGCCGCAATCGTGGAGATAGCGAGGATCTGCGTGTAGACATCCTGCATGATTTCTGTGGCCTTTGTCCAAACATCGGTTGCGGCAAAGGCCGGCTGGCTGAACATCAATGAGACGGTGGGACACAGAAACGCCATATAAGCGATTCTGCCAATGGAAAAACGGCGCGGAGGGCTGGTATCGCCGTTTCGCTTTTGGTGAGGAATCTTGCGTTTTTTCAATTTTCGGACCTCCAATCCAAATGTAATATGCGGGACTCAAACAAAAGAGGAGCCCGCAGCTCTTGTAATAGATGCGGGCTCCCTCCCCAATCGGCCGGTCATTAGGGCAGCAAAAAAGCACCTTGAAAAAGGTGCCGTTCACTGCCTGCATCAGTTTTGGGTGCAAGTTTGAGCATATTCAGTTTAGCACACCAGGATTTACGGCTCAAGGGCAGGAATGCGCCAATTTCATTCCCGTATTCTGCCAATTATTTGCCCTTGGCCTTTTCATCTGGTTTTGGCGCTGGAAAGAACTGTTCCAGCATATCCAAACTGTCTTTGGAGGTGTACCCCCATAGTACGGAACTGAGTGCGTCAATGGCTTCCCTGCGCCTGCGGTAGTAAGTACGGAATGAGATGTCCCGGATATGCGGACGCAAATTCTCGATGATCTCCTCCACATTTTTGAGTTGCTGCGGGGAGAGGAAGGAGTAGTAAAGCAGCCAGTAATAGGCCTCGCCGTTCTTGTGGCGGGTACGAAGCAATTCGACTGCTGAATCCAAAAGTTTCAGCATTTTGTGGCTGCGCTCAATGCACTTAGCATGGTGTTCAATATCGCTCCCATTCAGATCGGCGCCGGCCAGATAGATGGAATCCAGAAATTCCTCGATGGATGTGCCGTATTCGATCTCAAACTTGGAACGCACATGCTGGACAGAAATTTCCAGGCTCCACACCACATCGCGGTATTTTTTCAACAGTTTCCAGGTATCATGGTACAGCGGGTTTTCTGCGACATCTTTTTCAACAAATTTCTTCATGGTAAGACCTCCTTATTCAATTCTCCGCGACGGGAGAGAGTGTAAGTTCAAAAGTGGTGACCTGCCTGTTCCCGCACAGAATGGACAAGCCAAAACAGAGCGTTGACTGTTCCCGTGCGCGGGGTAGTAAATCTTCCCGGCAGTCGCCCGATAAGGGATATAACTTATAGCGGGAGAGGGGACAACCAAAGCACGAAATCCCTTGTGCCATCAGGATTTGAGCCATCTTTTGGATGATAATTTCAATGTGCGATTTTGAAACGCTATTGAGTTCGTTTGAAACGATAACCTCATGCTCTATACTTGGTGTGTTTTGGCTGGAGCCTGATTCATCGGGGAGTTCCAAATGGATGTTGAGCGTCATAGCGACCTCCTCTTTGTCCACCATAACATCCGATATTTCAAACATGGTGGACAGGTAATTTTTCAAATAGACCACGCTGCCGTGTCGGCCCGGGAAGGACATAAGGGAGATATAGTCCAGTGCGGCCAGCTTTTTGAGGACCGGCCGACTGTCGCCCGGGACACCCCCCAGCGGACAGCCAGTTCAGTGTAGGCAACAAGAGGATTGCCGGTGCCGTTGCGGAAATAGACTACTGGCCCCAGGTCTGACCCCTGTACCTGATTATCGTTGTAGACGGCTGAAACCCAGAGGTCCAGAATAATATCCATTTCGGAGCATCGGCTTGTGCTGATGAGATCTGTGACAACGGAAACGGGCAGAAAGAAAAAGCCGGTATCCTTTTGGCAGGGAGCATTATATTCAAGCACCGTGTTATGCCGCGCCCAGTCGCAAATTTTATAGCGGATCACATTGCCGCGATCCAGTGTATGAAAAGTGATAAAGTGCTGTTTCTGCAGTTGTTCCAGCACTGTCAACGCCTGGCATTGAAACCGTGTGCGAAACCATTGGGACACTTCCTTGAGTGTGCAGACCCATTCGCCCGGATAGATGGTATAGCTAATACCATCAATGCGGCGGTATGAAGTGCGGAAGTTTGCGTAGCTGCAAAGTACGGTAAAATAAAAAAGACCAGAGCCTCCGCTTGTGCGAATGCTCCGGTCTGCCATCAGCCGATGGACGAATTGCCGATAAATCCGGCATCGTGGGTAATCCACGACCTGTTTGATCTGTAATTGATAAGCCGGCATGGAAACCTCCTATTTTAAGATTGATTCTATTGCATAAAAATGATAAAATAGCCCGGGATGCGTATAAAAATAACACACCCCGGGCGGGCCGCTCTGCTAATAATCTGCTAATTTGCGTTTTTACAAAAGCTCAAAAATGCCGTCTGCTAATTTTTTGCTAATTGCGCGAAAGGTATTCCAGCGCCTTGAAACTGTGCAGAATGACACAAAACGGCGTGAGAAACCAAAAATTCATTGGGCTAAATTGACACAAAACGAAGCGGAATGTAGTGTAAGGGAATCGTAGGACAAAGAGTTATTTGTTCTCCTAAGCGGTAGGTCGGAGGTTCGAATCCCCTCAGGCGTGCCAAAGGAAAGGGACATCCGCAAGGATGTCCCTTTCCTTTGGCCTCCGGCTGCCGGGAATGGGTGTCTCCCAGGCAATTTCAAATATCCGCGGGCAGATGCGGTCTGCGCTTCCATTCGTGTTATTTCTGGGCGGCGCCGGTAAGCAGGGGGCGGGTCATAGTATTCTTTTTCAAATAAAGTTAATGGCCTATTTTTACTGTTACTATTGCCCCTCGTTCTGATTCCCCATGGAATGACACCGCAACTCTATCACGTTTTTGGAATTTTCAGTAATTAACAGCTACAAAAAATTTCCCCATATCAGAAGCAAAGAGCAATGAGTGCGTTAGTTTAAGCTTCCTCAGTTCTTCTGAAAGAAGTCCTGCAATGATAAAGCTATTCGACTTCATAATCATCATAGTATTACTACCAGCAAAGTGCTGTCCTATTGATCTCCAGAAGTTTGTAGCAAACAACTGTAGACTAGATAGTATCAAGTCCATCTCATTCTTCACTTCTGTCCCATAGATCATTTCGGCAACGCGAAGTAGAAATGAGCTCTCTATACCTGAAACAATTGTAATCTCGCGTGAATCCAAACTATATACCATTTTTTGATATACAGCCTTTCCCAAAAATTCTCCTTGATAGCTCCTACCTATAATTTTCGCATTTGCCGCAATATTCAAAGAAGCGGTCAACAGCGTATTGATTTTTTCTTCCAGTCGCGCTTCAAAGTCACTGTTCTTTGCAGGCGCGGCTAGAATACCCTTTCCTATGATCGCCATATCTGCTGTTCTATATGCTCCAATAGCCATCCAATTCCGCTTCCGACAAAATCTTGTATCTCTTCTTTACTGCACTCACCACGCTTCACAATATCTTGATATTTTTTTAGCTGGATATTGCAAAATTCATCGTGCAACATCTTGTGTAATGTATACCCAGTGTAGCCGATTTTGCGCATGTATTCCTCTTCCGCCTTAGCATGACGCTCAAAATAGCTGGTTATATAAGTCAAAGTTTCCCGAACGAGGAATATACGATAATTTGCCTCATCTCCTCGTTCCCGTAACTTATTCAAAACCTGATCGGCCATTTGGAATAGCTGCTGATGTTCCTTGTCTAATTTTTCTATACCCGTAATATAATTGTCATTCCACCTAATCATACCTGTTCTCCTTCAATCTATTTTAGTTACAAAATAAGTGAGTCAGCATATCCTCCTTTAATGTTTTAGCAGAGCAATCTTTGGGAGCTGTTTTCCTGTTTGACTGTATAACGCCCGGGCGGAGGGATTTATTGCGCAATAAAGGGAATTTAAAAATCCAATAGAGCTTATAGGAAAATGCGCTGGACAGTCTGGGAAAATGGACAGGGCACTGGAAAAAAGCGGCGAAAGAGGGCGGGATTTTCTCTGTTGCTTTTTCCCTGAGGAACCATTATACTATATATTATGGAAACCATTTATGCAAATGGAGGATTACATATGAAAGGAAAGCGAGTTCTCTCTCTGGCGCTGGCCGCGCTGATGACGCTCTCCCTGCTGGTGGTGCCCGCAGCGGCCGTCAGCTTTACCGACATGACCAATCACTGGGCCAAGGACGATGTGGAGTACCTGGCCACCCAGGGGGTGGTCAAGGGGACCAGCGCCACCACCTTTGCTCCCGATCAGAAGATGACCGCCTGTGAAGCGCTGCTGTTTTGCTCCCGTGCCATCGGCGTGGACGCCATTGACAAGGAGGCCATCGCCGAGGACTGGGAGGACGAGCTGAAGGAGATCCTGCCCGAGGAGATGTACGCCTGGGCGGCCCAGGAGATGGCCGTCTGCCTGGAGACCGGCATCATCTCGGAGACCGAGCTGCGGGCCCTGAGCAGCGCGGGCGGGCTGGTGAAGTCCATCACCCGTGAGACGCTGGCCATGTATCTGGTGCGGGCCATGCAGCTCGCCCCCCTGGCCCAGAGCCTGACCTCCTACCCCATGAGCTTTGCGGACACTACCTCTATTTCCGCCTCCCTGCAGCCCTATGTATACCTGCTGAACATGTACGGCATCGTCAAGGGCAACGAGCTCAACCGCTTTCTGCCACAGAACTCCCTGACCCGGGCCGAGATGGCCACCATGCTCCGCCGGGCCATCGACTTTATGGACGAGCGGGGCATCTATGCCGAGCTGCCCGGCTACACTGGCGTCCACCTCGTCCCCCGCCCGGTCAGAGAAGGTCTGCCGCACCAGCCGCCGGCGGTTGGAGGTGGCATAGACTGCCACGTTGGCGGGCCGCCGCTCTAAGCCGCCCCCCCGGATGGGCCTTAGGGCAG
>ERZ860009.518-NODE-518-length-17137-cov-1.759806_pt1 | contig 17137 bp, 14 predicted proteins | sample MGYA00510114_ERZ860009 | MGnify/ENA primary metagenome ERZ860009 (study PRJEB30046, sample SAMN00715177) | human gut metagenome | study: EMG produced TPA metagenomics assembly of the A metagenome-wide association study of gut microbiota in type 2... | reverse complement strand
TATCAGCAGGAGCTGTCATGTGCGCATATTTTAGTGGCCTTAAGCAGCAGTGAAGGTTTTTTCAGATTTTTACTCGCTAATGTCAAGGCAGATGAAAGAAACTTTGCACAGGAGGCTAAAGCGTTGATGCAGCGCATTCCTTCTGTAAAGGGACAGGATCGTCAGCTGGTGATGAGCACAGCTTTAGCCAGAGTATTAGGGCTGGCAGCGCAGGCCGCCGGTCAAGGTGAAGTGAATGTTGGCAATTTGGTTGCAGCTTTAGCCGGTGACGGTGACAGCGAGACAGTTTCTCTGCTTAAAAAGTATGGTATTGATAAGAAAAAGGTTGAGGGCTTGTATATGGCTTATACTAATGGGCAAGCTGATGAAGAAAGCAAACAGACACTTGAAAAATATGGACAGGACCTTACTGCTAAAGCGATGGAAGGCAAGTTGGATCCAGTTATTGGCCGTGATGAGGAAATTCGCCGTGTAATTGAAATTTTATCGCGTCGTAAGAAAAATAATCCGGTGCTGATAGGTGAGCCTGGCGTTGGTAAAACGGCAATCGCTGAAGGTTTGGCAAGACGTATCGTAGCAGGTGATGTACCTGAAAATCTGAAAAACAAGACTTTATACGCTTTAGACCTGGCAGCTTTGGTTGCCGGTGCTAAGTATCGCGGAGAGTTTGAAGAACGTTTGAAAAAGGTTTTGAAGGTTATTTCCGATTCTGCAGGACAGATCATTATGTTTATTGATGAGCTGCATACCGTGGTTGGTGCTGGTGCAGCCGAAGGAGCCATGGATGCGGGTAACATACTGAAACCGATGCTGGCCCGCGGTGAATTGCGTTGTATCGGCGCGACTACATTAAATGAGTACCGCAAGTATATTGAAAAAGACAGCGCTTTAGAGCGTCGTTTCCAACCGGTAATGGTCAAACAGCCAGGCGTTGAGGATACGATTTCGATTCTGCGTGGATTGAAAGAACGTTATGAGGTGCATCACGGTGTAAGGATTAAGGATGCGGCTTTAGTTGCGGCTGCTGTAATGAGTAACCGTTATATCAACGATCGTTTTTTGCCTGATAAGGCGATTGATCTGGTCGATGAGGCGGCAGCACGATTGAGGACCGAGATCGATTCGCTTCCGGCAGCGCTTGACGAAAGTAAGCGGCGGATACTGCAGCTGGAGATCGAGGCTCAGGCCCTTGGCAAAGAACAGGATGAGCAGTCTAAAGAACGGCTGGTGAAAATTGAAGAAGAGCTGTCTGAGCTGAGAAAGGAAAATGAAGAGCTCGTTAAACGCTGGGACGGCGAAAAAGCTTCTATTGCCCGTGTGCGCGAAGTGAAAAAAGAGATCGATGCCGTTAAACAGGAAATGGAAGGCGCTGAGCGCAGCTATGATCTGAATAAACTGGCAGAACTTAAGTATGGACGGCTGCCGGCGTTGGAGAAGGAACTTGCAGAAGTCGAAGCAAACAATAAAAATGATAAAGAGAATGTGCTGCTGAAAGAAGAAGTAGATGAAGAAGATATCGCTAAGGTGGTCAGTACTTGGACAGGGATCCCTGTTTCGCGTCTTAGCGGCGGCGAACGCGAAAAGCTCGTACATCTTGAAGATATCCTGCATCAGCGCGTTGTCGGTCAGGACGATGCGGTTAAGGCTGTCAGTGAAGCTGTCGTTCGTGCCCGTGCCGGCATAAAAGATCCTGATCGTCCGATCGGCTCATTTATTTTCCTTGGTCCTACCGGCGTTGGCAAAACAGAGCTGGCTAAGGCTTTAGCCGAGATATTGTTTGACGACGAACGCAATATGATTCGTATCGATATGAGTGAATATATGGAAAAACATACCGTTTCCCGTCTTATCGGTGCACCTCCAGGCTATGTAGGCTATGATGAAGGCGGACAGCTGACTGAAGCAGTGCGTCGCCATCCTTATTCTGTGATTTTACTGGATGAAATCGAGAAAGCACATGCTGATGTGTTTAATGTACTGCTGCAGGTACTGGATGATGGCCGGTTGACCGACGGACAGGGACGCAATGTTGATTTCAAAAACACGTTGATTATTATGACGAGTAATCTTGGTTCGGCCGAGATCATGAAAAAGCAGGGACAAATTTCCAGAGAAGATATCCAGAGTATGCTGATGCAGTTCTTCAGACCGGAATTTTTAAATCGTGTGGATGATATCGTGGTCTTTAAGGCCTTGGAAAAAGAGCAGATTAATGATATCGTGAAAATGATTCTGAAAGAGCTTGGTGAAAGACTGGAAAAACAGCTTGATCTGACGCTGGTATGCAGTGATGAAGCTGTGGCATATCTGGCGGATACAGGGTTTGACCCCGCTTTTGGTGCCCGTCCTTTAAAACGCTTGATCGTACATACTGTTGAAAATCTGCTGGGAAGAAAAATTGTCAGCGGAGAGATCAAGAGCGGTGAAACTGTAAGAGTAGTCCTGAAGAATGGTGTAATTGATATTGAGCAGGTTTCCTAAGTATTAAAAAAGTAAAGATTTCTGTAAAACAAGGCTGTGTTCGTTGAACACAGCCTTGTTTACGTATATAATGAGTATATAAGGAATTTTTTTATTGGAAGGAGCGATCAGAATGGCTAAAAAGGTAGTGATTATTGGCGGTGTTGCTGCTGGAATGAAAACAGCTTCACGCCTGCGCCGCAGAGATAAGGACGCAGAAATCACAGTAGTGGAACGTGGACAGCAGGTAAGTTATGGGCCTGCGGTTTTCCTTATTACATTGGCGGAGATGTAAAGGATTTTTCCAGTTTTACTCATACACCGCAGGGGTTTGCACGTGATGCGGAATTTTTTAAAAATGTTAAAGGCTTTGATGTTGTTACCGGGCATGAAGCTCAAAAAATAGACCGCGCGAATAAAACGGTAACCGTAATGGATAAAGAAACTGGGGCAATACAGGAAATGTCATACGACGTATTAGTGTTAGGGACTGGGGCTACGCCTGTAAAACTGTCTTTACCTGGAGCTGAACTGGGAGGGATACATAATTTCTGGTTCCCCTGGGAGACACTAAAGGTTAAGGAAGAGATGGAAGCCTATAAAGTCACCGATGTCGTTATCGTTGGGGCGGGCTTGATAGGCATGGAACTGGCGGAGGCTTTTCATAAGCAGGGGCTGACTGTAAATATTGTAGAGATGCAGGATCGTATCCTGCCGCAGATGCTGGATCTGGAAATGGCTGATTTAGTTAAGAAACCATTAGAAAAAGCCGGTATCAGGTTATATCTGGAAGAAAAGACGCTGGGTTTTGAAGGCGAAAATGGACGAGTTACAGCAGTAAAGACTGATAAACGTACGATTCCGGCTCAGTTGGTTATTGTGGCGGTAGGTGTACGCCCGAATACAGAGTTGGCAAGTGCTGCCGGACTGGAGCTAGGTACAAGCGGGGCGATTGCTGTTAATGAATATTTGCAGACCAGTGATCCTGATATTTATGCCGGCGGTGACTGTGCAGAAAATATGAATCTTATCAGCAAGAAAAGAATATTTGCACCAATGGGTTCCACTGCGAATAAACATGGACGTGTTATTGCGGACAATATTTGTGGTGACATGATAAAATATCCCGGTGTTTTAGGAACAGGGATCTGTCAGATATTGAACTGGCAAGCCGGAAGTACGGGTTTGAACGAAAAAACGGCCAAAGCCGCAGGGATTGAGTTTGAGTCTGTGGTCGTACCTGGATTTGACAGATTAGGTTATATGCCCGGCGCGCAGCGTTTGGTGCTGAAGCTGCTGGCGGAAATTAAGACTCAGAAGGTTATAGGGGCTCAGGTTGTAGGAACCGGCGGCGTTGATAAACGTGTAGATGCTTTGGCTGCTGCCATGAGCTTCGGAGCGACATTAGAAGATTTGAGCAATATTGATTTCGCATATGCGCCGCCTTTTAACGGGCCAATAGATAATATTGCGACAGCCGCCAATGTTTTGATGAATAAAATAGAAGGACGCCTGCGCAGTATTAATCCGAAAGATTTTAAAGAATTGCGTAAAAGCGGTGAATATACTTTGGTAGATGTGCGCACTCCGGGAGAATATAAAAGTAACCGTATCGCTGGCTGTGCTAATATCATCAATTTACCTTTGGGCAAGGTGCGCAGTGAAGCCGAGAATGTGCTGGCTGATAAAGACGCTAAACTTGTTTGTTCCTGTCAGATCAATCTGCGTGGTTATGAAGCTGAAACTATGCTGCGGGCCTTAGGTTATAAAAATGTCCAAAGCCTGGAAGGAAGCATGAGCAGCTGGCCTTATGAAACTGAAAGCGGCGAAAAAAATTAGAAAATAAATGTTACATATATGCAAGATTTCTTAGCTTTTTTGCAGAAACCTTGCATATATTTTTTTGTTTTATAAAAAGACTTGCTTATTACTTTAAAAGAGCGTATAGTTTAATACTGTTTGGGAAGGGGTATTACAATGATTATTAGACCAGCTACAATTATGCGGAATGATTATAATTTGATTTCTGAATATGCGCATCAAAGCGGCGAAATTGTATATTTAACGAAGTATGGTAAAGGTGATTTGGTTGTGATGAGCATCAAAACTTTTGAACAGCGTGAAGAAAAGTTTAAGTTCTATCATACTGTTATGCAGGCAGATTTAGATAGACAAAAAAGTGCCGAAGAGCTTTTTGACGGAGACGACGCTATCGCCAGATTGAAGGCGAAATTTATTGACTGATTATGCAATACGTACAGGATTGAAGATATTACCGCAGGCATGGCACGATCTTTTGGAAATTGGGTTTGTCTACAGCAGACAGGGTAAGAGACTTGAAGCAAGTGATGTGACATGTAGTATTGTTAGTAAACTAAAGGAACTACAGGATTTTGCAATGCTGGGGAACAAAACACCCTTGAGCAGTTTGAATGAGAAAAAATATTTGATGCTGATGATAGATAAGTATGCCTGTATTTACCGCAAGGTTGAAAATACTGTATATATTTATCATATTACAGAATTACAGCGTGATTATCCTAAATTAATGAAATGACGGCAGCAGCTTTTGCTTACAGCGAAAGCTGTTTTATTATTTTCCGGCAAGGGTATTTTACAGTAGTTTCACATATTTTCGAGTCTAGTGAGAACACTACCCTTGTGGTATAATATTTAAATATGAACAGGATAATTTGAGCGTTAAGGAAAGTGGTGAAGAAATGGCTGATAAATTTTTAGTTATTGATGGCAGCAGTTTGATACACAGGGCATTTTTTGCTTTGCCACCGTTGATGACCAAGCAGGGAGTTCATACTGGCGCAGTATATGGCTTTTGTAATATGCTGGTGAAGCTTTTGGGTGATATAAAACCTAAATGGCTGGCAGTTGCATTTGATAAATCACGTAAAACTTTCCGAACGGAAATGTTTGCAGATTATAAGGGGCAGCGTAAACCTACGCCCAGTGAACTGAGCGAACAATTTCCACTGGCCCGGCGTTTGCTGGAAGCTATGAACATCACTGTTCTTGAAACTGATGGTTACGAGGCTGATGATATTATCGGTACTTTTGCCGTACATGCGCCGCAGAACGCAGAAATTATTATCGTAACCGGCGACAAAGATGAATTGCAGCTTTTGGATGACAGGGTAAAGGTTTATTTTACCAAGCGAGGGATTTCTGATATCAAGGCGTATGATGTTGCAGCATTTGCCGCTGATTATGAAGGGTTGTCGCCAAAACAGCTGATTGATTTAAAAGGACTGATGGGTGACAGTTCAGATAATATTCCTGGCGTTCCCGGTGTAGGCCCTAAAACTGCTTTGAAGTTGATTTGTGAATATGGAACAGTAGAGAAGGTTTTAGAAAATATTGCGCAAATCAGCGGAAAAAGTTTAAAAGAGAAATTAGAAAATAATAAGGATGCTGCGCTGCTTTCAAAAAAGCTGGCAACCATTTTTACAGAAGTTCCAGTCGATCTTGATCTTGATAAATATGAACTGAAAGCTATGTCGGATGAGGCAAGGCCTTTAATGCAGGAATTGGAGTTCCGAAATTTGCATGAGAGATTCCAGACTATTTTGGGCGGCAGTGACGGTACCTTTGATCTTTTTGGAGAAAGTATCGGTCAGGAAAACGCCAATATAGAAATTGCGCTTTTAGAAACAGCAGAACAGGGCAAAGATTCTTTGCGTTATTGCAGCAAAAGCAGGAAAAGGTTGCATTTACTGCTGTTTGCGGCGGCGAGTTACCTAAAATCCATTTTACTGCAGTGGAAATTTTTAATGATGGAAAAATTTATAAATTGCAGGAAGGCAGCGGGGCCTGGAACTTTTTTTATGAATGGCTGTCTGATTACAAACAATTGAAAGTTACATGCGACAGCAAAGAGATTTATAAGGCTTGTATGTGCCTGAATAAAAAAGCCGACGGTATAGTTGATGATATAGGTATAGCTGCTTATTTGATTGAACCAGGTCGCAGCTCCTATAGTTTGAAGGCAGTTGCAGAACGTTATCTGACTGCAAATAACGGTGGGAATGCCGCTGATTTGCAGGCGTTACTTCCGCTTATTGAACAAAAACTGCGGGATTATGAATTGTATAAACTATATACGGAAATGGAACTGCCGCTGGCCTATTTGCTGGCAAAAATGGAATTAGCTGGAATTAAGCCGGATGTGAAGCTGCTAGAGAGTATTACAAAAGAAATGGCAGTACAGATAACTGCTTTAGAGATTTTGGCAGAAGAACAGGCCGGTGAAAAATTTAACCTGAAATCTCCTAAACAATTAGGTGTACTGCTGTTCGAAAAGTTGGGGCTTCCTATTATAAAAAAGACAAAGACCGGTTATTCGACAGATGTTTCTGTTTTGGAACAACTGGAAGGTTCGCATCCTCTGATTACGACGATCCTGGAACATCGCAAGCTGACAAAACTGCATTCAACATATCTGGAAGGGCTGCGCCCACTGATCAATCCTGCGACAGAGAGAATTCATACGCATTTTCAACAGACGGTAACGGCAACAGGAAGGTTATCAAGTACTGACCCGAATTTGCAGAATATTCCTGTACGAACTGAGATCGGGAAAAGAATCCGTGAAATATTTATACCGGGGACTGGTTATGACTGGTTGATGTCTTGCGATTATTCTCAGGTAGAACTGCGCGTACTTGCACATATGGCACAGGATAAGCTGCTTTTGGAATCTTTCCTGAATGGTCAGGATGTACACGCACGTACAGCGGCAGAGGTGTTTGGGGTGCCGTTGGAACAGGTCGATTCAATGATGCGTACTCGTGCGAAAGCAGTTAATTTTGGCATTGTTTATGGTATAAGTGATTTTGGACTTGCTAAACAGCTGGATATAAGCCGCGGTGAAGCAGCTGAGTATATAAAAAATTATTTTGCCCGCTATACAGGGGTAAAGAAATATATGGATGATACGGTCAATCATGCTCGGGAACAGGGTTATGTAGCTACAATGTTTGGACGTCGCCGTTATCTGCCTGATATCAGGCACAGTAATTTTAACTTACGCAGTTTTGCTGAGCGCACTGCCATCAATACGCCAATTCAGGGGACTGCGGCGGATATAATCAAAATAGCGATGCTTAAAGTTGAACAGGCGCTTTCTGATGCTAAAGTCAAGAGCCGCATTTTGCTGCAGGTACATGATGAATTAGTATTAGAAGTTATGGAAACGGAAAAAGAGCTGGTGGCACAGCTTGTAAAAAAAGCAATGGAAAGCGCTGCTTCTCTTATTGTGCCGCTAACTGCCGATGTTGCCTGGGGGAAAAACTGGGCACAGACCAAATAGGAGGGATATCCATGCCGGAGTTGCCAGAAGTGGAGCAGGTCAGAAAGACTTTGCTGCCGCATATTAAGGGAAAAACTATTACTAAAGTTGAAGTATATTTGGATAGGCTGGTCAAACATCCATCGTCTGAGCAATTTATCAAAAATCTGACCGGTCGTACGATTGAAGACGTTTGCCGTCGCGGAAAGTATCTGGTGCTGAAAACAGGTGTCAATCAAAAACTTATCGTGCATTTACGTATGACCGGGTCTTTGGTGGCACAGGCTAGTGATTTAGAAGCACCGCCTTATGCCAAGATAAAATTTGAATTGACTGACGGTGTTACTATGTGGTTCTGTGATATAAGAACTTTTGGAACACTGTATTTAGTTACGGATGATGATTGTTACATTGCAGGTTATGAAACCTTGGGGCCTGAACCGCTGACAGTAGGGTTTAATCCTGAATATCTGGCTCCGATAGCTGCTAAAAGCCGCAAGCCCATCAAAACGTTGATTCTTGATCAAACGGTTATTGCCGGACTGGGAAATATTTATGCTGATGAGTGCTTGGCTTTAGCTGGAATTTTGCCTACACGTATAGCTAATACTTTGACGCGTGCGGAAATAGAAGCTGTGCATGAAGCGGCGAACAAAGTGATTGCACAGGGAATTGCCAATCGAGGAACCACTTTTCGTGATTATAAGGATGGCGAAGGTAATAAAGGTGACAATCAAAATCATCTGCTTGTTTATGGACGTGGCGGCGAACCGTGTAAAACCTGCGGTGAGCCTTTAGCCACGACAAAGGTTGGCGGCAGAGGCACTACTTACTGTGCCAAATGCCAGCACTGAGTGAAGTTATGAAAATTATTGGGTTAACAGGTGGTATTGCTTCTGGAAAAAGTACTGTCGCTTCGATTTTACAGAAACTGGGAGCTCATATTTTTGATGCGGATATTGCAAGCCGGCAGGCAGTTGCGCGTGGATCACAGGGGCTGCAACAAGTTATAGATGTTTTTGGCAGAGATTACCTGACAATTGACGGTGAGTTGGACCGGCAGAAGATTGCACAGCTGGTTTTTGAAAATAAAGCAGCGTTGGGGCAGTTGGAAAGCATAGTTCATACTTATGTGCGCAGTGAAGCAAAAAAATTTTTAGAACAGTGCAGGCGGCAGAATTTCTCAGCAGCGGTGCTTGACGTGCCGCTGCTGATCGAATGCGGCTGGTATAAAGAAGTTGATTTAGTGTGGCTGGTTGCAGTTGACGAACAGACTCAGGTTGAGCGTGCTATGGCACGCAGCGGAATGTCGCAGCAGGAAGTAGAGGTTCGTATTGCGGCACAAATGACTTTGGCTGCAAAGTGTCAGTATGCGGATTTGATCATTGATAACAGTGGCAGCCTGAAACAAACTGCGCTGACAGTAAAAAAAGAATGGGAAAAAGTATTACAGATGGAGGATTGAGTTTGGCCAGACGTCGAAAAAAGAAAAACAACAGCCGCAAAATTTGGTTTGTACTGATTTTGCTGTGTGCAGTTTCGTTGTTGGGCTGGAAAATTTGGACGTCTGACGAAGTACAAATGCGGTTTGTTTATATGTGGCCTTATCAAGGCGAGATTTTGGAATACAGCGGGAAAAACAAGATTGATCCTTTTTTAGTGGCGGCAGTCATAAAAAATGAAAGTAATTTTGATCGTAAGGCTGTATCTAAGGTTGGAGCAATCGGACTAATGCAGATTATGCCGGATACCGGGGCATGGATCGCCGAACAGATGGGAATCAAAAATTTTGACCCACAGGATTTATATCGTACAGACGCTAATATCCGTTTAGGATGTTGGTATCTTGGAGAACTGGAATATGAATTTCAGCGGAACTGGGTCTTGATGATGATTGCTTATAATGCCGGTCGTGGCAATACAAAAGCGTGGATGCAGGAAAATAATTGGGATTACGATTTTAATAGAATCGAGGATATTCCCTACAGTGATACACGTGAATATGTGAGGAAAGTTTTGTATGATCGGGATGAGTATTACAAATTATATAAAAACAGGTTAAAAAAGTATTGACGGAGTTGTAATAGTGTGCTATTATATCACTGTTGCTGATTTAGGCAATTGTAATGCGGTAGTGGCGGAACGGCAGACGCGCTAGCCTCAGGAGCTAGTGGGGGCAACCCCGTGGAGGTTCAAATCCTCTCTACCGCACCATTTTTGTCTATAACGGTAATTTTTAACCACAATGCGGTTGTGGCGGAACGGCAGACGCACCATCTTGAGGGGGTGGCGGGGAGACCCGTGTGGGTTCAAATCCCACCAACCGCACCAAATGAGAAGATAAACGCTTCACGAATTTCGTGAAGCGTTTTTTATTTGTCAGAGCTGCAGAATTTTTTTGTTTTATTTATTGCTTATAATCATATTCGTAGTATGATATGAATATGATTAAGAATGGAGTGAGATAAAATGATTTTTGGTGTATTGCCACAGAAAAAGAATCAGTATGCATTGCGTATTTTAGGAAATTGCGGTGAATTTACTTCTGAGGAGCTTTTGCGGCTGTCAGAATTAACAGCAAAGTTTGGCAATGGTAAGATTACAGCCACCAGCAGAGGAACTTTTGAATTGAATGGTGTCAGTGAGAGTGAGTTGGAGCCTGCGATTGAGGCAGTACAGGCAGCAAAACTTCGCTTAGGTGGAACAGGTGCGACAGTTCGGGCTGTTGTGGCATGCAAAGGTACTGACTGCCGTAAAGGTATGTTTGATGTGCATGCTTTTGCCTGCAGACTAGATAAAGAATTTTATGGTATTGATGTACCTAAAAAATTTAAAATCGGTGTCTTTGGATGTCTTAATAGCCTTGGTAAGGCTATGGCACAGGATATTGGGGTTATGCCCTCTTTTACAGAACCAGGAAAATTTGAAATATATATTGGTGGATTGTTAGGGAACAGACCTGTCCAGGGAAAGCATATCCCAGTACCTCTAAAGGAAGAGATGGTGGCAGATGCGATAAGATATGTTTTGGATATATATAAGACAAACGGTATTTATCCGCAGCGTCTGCGTACGGTATTAGATGACAAAAAAGAGCTGTGGCAGGAAATCAATTATTATTTTAAAAGCCTGGCAAAATAACAGTTGAATAAAAAGTATGGAAGCTGCTATTTTTAAAATCTTTAAAAATTATCTTTGACGATTAAGTAAGATTATATAACGTCATGTTTTTTCATAAAGTCCTATAATTAGATTCGTAAGCAGTAATGCAAAAAATATTTAAGGAAGTGGACTTTATGAAATTCAAAAATCTTGTATTAACATTAGGCGTATTAATGATGCTGGCCTTTACTTCTATGGCTGCTGCCGCGCCTAGTCAGGTAAACCGCAGTATGACAGCGATTAATGCAGCAAAAGCAGAAATACCTGCTGTATGCGAACTGGTTGGTTATAATGTGGACGGTGATACCAGTATCATAACTTTTAAAGACCCTAATACTTTGGAACGTTATGTTGTAGATGTTAATACAGCGACGGCCAAGGTGCAGGAAATCGAAGTAAAAGGTGCTACATTTGTTATGGGCAGTACTATGGTTACTAAAACTCCGGATGATATAGAAAAAATTGTTTTGAAAAATTATCCTAATGCCTATGAAATCGTTATTACTCAAGGGCAGGATGGAAATAATATTTACTATATTGCCGACTTTTTGACTGATAAATTTGATGGAGAATTAAAGTTAGATCCTGTTACCGGTGCTATCTGTGAACGTGAACTGGAATACTTCTAAACTGAAAATAAAAAGGAGTACATCGATCGATGTACTCCTTTTTATTTTTTAGAAAAGTTTTAAAATATCATTGTTGTTAAAAGCGCTGATCGGTTTTAAAGGACGCGGAGAACCGTCAGGCTGCTGCAGCTGTTTGTCCATCCAGATGATATCCAGCCACTGGTCAAATTTATAGCCGGCTTTTGGATGCGGCCCAAGATTTCTGAAGCCAAAGGCAGCATGAAAATCGATACTGCGTTGGTTATTAGCAGTAATGCATGCATAAACATTATAAAAACCCTGTTTTTGAAGCAGGTCCAAAAGGCAGCTGTAAAGTTTTTTGCCAACACCGCTGTTTTGGGCTTCAGGGGCCAGATATATTGAAAGATCAGCGTCGTAAAGATAAGCGATGCGTTCCTGATAAGGAGAGCCGTAGGCAAAACCTAAGATTTTGCCGTTTCGTTCATAAACTAAATACGGGTATTTACTGCTGATGTTTGAAATACGTTCAGTAAATTCTGCGAGGGTAGGCGGTTCATATTCAAAAGAAATAGTTGTATCCAGGACATAAGGCGTGTAAATATTTAAAATTCCGGTGCTGTCTTTTAATTCAACAAAACGGATCTTTTCCTGCATTTTCAAGCCTCCCGGGTCTATTGACGTTCGTTTAAAATGCGTTTAAAGATTGCAAACATGACTTCTGCTACGTCATCATTAAATTTGATTGCTATGGATTCACCGTCTTTTTTTGTAAAATAAATGATATTTACTGAAAGATTGGATTATCCAAATCGTTGAGTTCTACAACCTTTGCCATTTTGTTGCTTAAATAAATGATGCGCTGGTTCGTAAAGAAAAGATAGCCGATATCGACAACAGCGGTTACTTCTTCAGTAAAATGAGGATGTTCTATTTTTTCGCCTTTAAAAGAAATTGTTTCGTCTATTTCCAAGCGGCGGGTCAATTCAAAATAGTTATCTTCTTTCTCTATTGTTTTATGTTCGCAGAAACCTGCCTGCTGAGCTGCGGCATGACATATTTCTCCTTCGTTCAGCGGAAAGTCGACTTTGATATCTCCTAAAGGAGCATTTTCGGCTGACCATAAATAACGGTATTTATCTAAAGCATTTTGAATATTGGGTTTGAATTCATAAGGTATATCGAGTTTTGTACAAATTTCCCTCAAAGCGGTTTCTTCATCAGGACTGAACCTCTGCTGCTCAGCTATTTCGTCAAATTTTTTATTCAAGTAGTCGTGAAATACCTGAACGCGTATATCATAGCCATCTTCGTAATCATAACCAAAAACATTATTGATTTCGCTGATTGTTAGAGGTTCTTCTCCACTGATTATTTTTCGACAGCGAGAGAAGTAAGCTACTTTTTTAGCTCCATTATCAGCTAAACGCTGTAATTTTTCGGGAAGTTCTAAAACTTGAGCGAGATGTCTTGTTTCTTCGAAAACGGGGTCATCTTTGCTTACTGCGCTAATATATACATAGTCGGCTACTTTACGGTACATACTGCTGCGGTATTCGATATTGCTGCTGTCAAATTTTGCTCCCCAGTTTTTGATAAAATTGCTGACGATCTCTTCGGTTAATTCAGTAGCAGCAGTACTTTCTGCCAAAAAATTATTTATTTCAACTAAGGGTTATGACCGGGCTTGCTGCCAAAGAGCCTGCTCATCATTCCCTGGGTCTCTAATTCCTGCTTTTCAAATCCGTTCACTGGTGTGCTCCTTTTCTTAGCTAAATTAAATGATATTGTAAATAATATTATAGATATTATACAAGAAAAACTGTAAAAAGTCATTTGCCCAATTTGTTAAGAAAAAATTATAGGCAGTAGTTATTTTGTTGCTGCGGCGGTTGAAAAACAGTTTTATGAGTTTTTTTTATATAAATGCTATGATATAATCAAATTAATAATAGTTGGTTTGGAGATGAGTCTATGTCCTTGTTGGATGAGAGAGGCACAGGGGCTATCAGCTGGCAGCGTAATTTAGCCGTATTATGGTGTGGCGTGTTTTTTGCATGCGCCAGTTATACGATGGTAGTTCCGTTTTTACCTGTTTATTTACTACAAGAGCTGCATGTTGAAAGCAGTGAAGTAAATTTTTGGAGCGGTCTTGTCTATTCGGTAACTTTTTTAGGCGCTTCGATTATGGCCCCGTATTGGGGGGCAAGAGCTGACAGGGTTGGTCAGCGGCGTATGGCGATACGTGCAGGATTTGGTCTCGCATTTACCTACTGGCTGGCAGGAATTTCGCAATCGCCGGAACAGCTTTTAGGTGTGCGTATTTTGACTGGTTTAATCAGCGGATTTGTACCTGCATCTATGTCGCTGGTGTCTTCGACACTGCCTGAAAGCCGCATGGGCTGGGGAATGGGCCTGATGCAGACTGCGGTTGCCAGCGGCAGTATTTTAGGACCGATGATGGGCGGTTATTTTAGTTCCTGGTTTGGTATGAGACTATCTTTTTTTGTTGCCAGCTGTTGTTTAGGATTGGCGACAGTAATGGTTGTGCTTTTTGTTCGAGATGTGCCGCACAGCCAGGAAGAACAGAAAACAAAAATCAATTTGTGGCAGGATCTGCAGGAGTCTTTGCATAATAAAGGGCTGCTGTATGTAATGACGATGTTCTTTCTGATCCAGGTCTGTACGATGATCATTCAGCCTTTGGTAACTATGTATGTTTCGCATTTGATGGGTAGAATGGATGAATCGGTCGTTAAGGCTGCTGGTATTATTTTTTCGCTGGCAGGTATAGCCGGTATCATTGCAGCTCCGTTTTGGGGCAAACGTGGTCAACAGCTAGGTTACACTAAGGTGCTCTGTTTTGTTTTATTTTGTGCCGGCGCTATCAATCTGTGTCAGATTTTTGTGCAGGATATCTGGCAGTTTGCAGGGATCCAGTTCGTATACGGTTTATTCCTGGCAGGAGCTGTACCTAATGTTAACGCCCGCCTGGTAGAGGTCACAGATCCGTCAATGCGCGGTAAGGCTTTTGGTCTGGTTACTTCAGCACAGCAGTTCGGCGGTGTTATAGGTCCTCTGCTGGGAGGTTTTTTGGGCGGCTATATGCTTACACGTCATATTCTGGTCATTACGGGAATTATTTTACTGCTGGCAGGCAGTTATACGTATTTTACGAAAGTGAAAAAGACTGCGGAAGTTTAAGGAACGGTTTAAAAACTTACATTATGAAACTTTAGTGAATTACAAGGCCTGTGCTCTTGACTAAAATTTAATTTGAGTGAATAATTAAGATAGTAACGGATACTGATTATCACATGAAAGTGAGTGATTTATATGTTAAAAGAATTTGAAGGGCAAATGCCTAAAATCGACAAAAAAGCACATGCTTTTGAAAGTGCCGATCTGATTGGTAAAGTAGAAATGAAAGAATACAGCAGTGCATGGTTCAATGTTACTATTCGCGGCGATGTTAATCGTATAGAAGTAGGACGCTACAGCAATATCCAGGATAACTGCTGCCTGCATGTTGCTGATGATTATGCCTGCATTGTTGGTGATTTTGTTACTGTTGGTCATGGTGCTATCCTGCACGCCTGTACTGTGGAAGATCATTGCCTGATAGGGATGCATGCTACCGTACTTGATGGCAGCGTTATAGGACATGGCTCCATTGTAGCAGCTGGCGCAGTGGTGACAAAGGGAACTAAAGTACCGCCGTTTTCACTGGTTGCCGGCATTCCCGCCAAAGTGATCAAAACTCTTGACGAAAGTAATCTGGATAATATTCATGCACAGGCTGTTAAATATAAAGATTTGTGGAGCAAACGCCACAATATCATGCCGGATATTGACGGCGAAACTTATCATGGTGAAAAAATAGTATAAAATATAAGTAAAAGGAGCTGCTGCTGCAGCTCCTTTTTAATTTGCTGTACGGCAGGAATAAACATTTCAGGCGGCGAATATATACGCTAGCTGAATTCGTGAAAGGAGTTTTAAAAATGAAAGATACGATAAAAGAATATTTGGCAGGTCAGTATGACGCTTATGTAAAAGATTTGGAGACGCTGACTAATATCGATTCAGGGAATGGAGATTTGCAGGGAACGGAAGCTGCTAATAAGTTTGTCGCGGAAAAAATGCAGGAGCTCGGAGCTGTTACTGAATTCCGTTATAATGACAGGGCGTGCCATCTGATTTCTCGCCTGAAGGGAAGCGGAAAATTGAGTATTCTGCTTGTTGCACATGTTGACACGGTATTCAACCGCGGTGAAGCGGCTAAACGTCCTTTTAAGGTTGATGAGAATGGATTTGCCTGGGGGCCTGGCGTCGGTGATGACAAGGCTACTGTAGTGGAAGTTATTTACGGGTTAAAAGCTTTGCTGAAAGCAGGATTTTCTGATTTTAAAGAAATTATTTATTATACCAACGGCGAAGAAGAAGGCGGCTCCCCGACTGCCGAAGCGATTGTGGCAGAGCTTTCTCAGCAGGCAGATTTTGCCGTTATTATGGACGTAGCCCGTCCTAACTGGGGCATCGTTACACAGCGTAAGGGTAATGCAAAGTATAAGGTTCAGGTAACAGGGATTGGCGGACATCATGGCAATGCTTCACAGCATTGCGCCAATGCTATTCATCAGCTTGCTTATACAATTACAGAGCTGCATAAATTAGCAAGCCCTATGCCTGGAGATCCGGCAGATTTTACAGCAAAAGCGTTAGCTGATCGCGGCATTGTTGATTCTGGACAGTTTATTCCTCAGAATACTGTCAATGTCGGCGTTATTGGATCGACCAATGACAAGATCAGTGTCATTCCCGGCGATGCTTATTGTGAAGTCAATGTTCGTTGTTTTTCTGTAGCGGAGCAGGAACGGTTGGACAGAGAGATCAAGGCTTTAGCAGATAAAGCAGTTGTTGCCGGAACTAAAGTTGAAATTACGGGCGGTATTGTTACAGGACCGATGGAGAAAACGCCGCAGGTCCAGAAGATGGTTGATGTTTACAGCAGGATCGTCAGGGATGAATTTGGTGGTAATGTTACTGAATGGGTCGCCGGTGGATTGACTGACGGTAACAGAACTGCAAAATATATTCCTACTCTAGATGCATTGGGAGTAGAAAACTACGATGAGCATACTGATCATGAATCCGTTGATTTAAAAACAGCTGTTCCCAGAACTACAGCTTTCGCTCTGACTTTAGCAGAGCTAACAAAAATATTTTAATTTTTTTGTTGCAGGCAGTCGCAGACTGCCTGCAGTTATGTTAAACTAATAAAGATATGATAAATCTGTAAGGTAAGGGATGAAAGCATGGGAAAAAAAGACAATAAATATTCTAACGCAGCGACATCATTGAGTGAAGGTGGTATTTTTGGGTTAGGACGTCCTATTGATTTTACTGATGGGATAACAAGAATAGCACTTATCTGTACTATTTTAACGTCGGTAGCGGCAACTTTTTGGAAAACTATGGGCGGTGCCGATACAGAAACTGCCATGTATTTTGGGCTCAATACGGCTGCTGCGTTTTTCTTTTCCTGGCTGATTGCCCAGGAGCTTGATCCGGATCGCAAGCTGGGTGGTATTATTGGCGGGGGGGTGGGGATTGTCCCGGCCGG
>ERZ860009.517-NODE-517-length-17152-cov-1.680061_pt1 | contig 17152 bp, 21 predicted proteins | sample MGYA00510114_ERZ860009 | MGnify/ENA primary metagenome ERZ860009 (study PRJEB30046, sample SAMN00715177) | human gut metagenome | study: EMG produced TPA metagenomics assembly of the A metagenome-wide association study of gut microbiota in type 2... | reverse complement strand
AATTCTCAAAACCATGTCTTCTCACGTATCGGAAGACAGTGCTAGGTTCCTGAGATGGGCGGCTGATTTGCATGAAACGGGATTAACCCTCTCGCGCAGCGATTATCATAAACATAGCGAATATTTGATTAAAAACAGCGATATTGCAGGCTTTTCCAGACCTGAACAGGAAAAATTGGCTGCCTTGGTACTCGGACATCGCGGAAACCTGAAAAAAGTCGAAATGCTGCTTGCGGCCAAACAGAGCGCTGAATTGCTGTTCTGCTTACGGATAGCCACTATTGTTGCTCATGCTCGCCAGGAAATTGAGCTGCCGAAATTGGAAGCGACATTCCATGGACACTCCTTCTGCCTTTATGTTCCGAGAGCATGGCTGAAAGATCATCCTGTAGTCGAGTATTTGCTTGAAGAAGAAAAGGCTACCTGGGCCAAGGTTGATTACCAATTTGACTTGATAGCGATATGAAGACGATAGTGAGAATGGTCGACGTTCCGATTAACGATTGGAACAACCAAACCAAGGGAACGGTAACGCTGGAGATTGCCGACGGAGAGTTTGTTCTCCTTCAGGGCCCCAACGGTTCGGGTAAGTCGTACCTTCTCAACTTAATGGCAGCCTTGAGAGTCCCTAGCGTGGGCGAGGTGTTTCTTGAGGGCAAGCGTCTGACAACGATGCGTGAGCGGCAAAAGAGGGCATGGCGCGCAGGATTAGGCCTCATACCATCCGAGCCGGTGCTCTTGAACGGTTATACCGTTTTGGAAGGCCTGGTTTTGACGGCCCAGCTCCTGGGCAAGAGCGCTGCAGACGCGAAACGCAATGCGCTGGAAAGCGCGTCTCTCTGCGGTTTAGATCCTTATTTGAACGCCAGGGCAGAAAGCCTTTCCGTGGGCGTCAAAAAGCGTGTTGTCATCGCCCGCTCGCTGGTCAACCAGCCGCGTTTGATTCTTGCGGATTCTCCATTGGAAGGGCTGGATGATCAGGCTCAGGAGGAGTTTCTCTATATTTGCACCAAGCTGAGCCAAGTCGGCTATCCGATCGTGATGACCTCAAGCTATATGCTTCCGTTTGAGATCGCTGCGCTACGTTGTGTTGAGCTCGCGGGAGAGAAAAAATGATCACAATGCGGGACCGTGTGCGCAGGCCGATTCAAGCCAACTTAAAGCGTTTTATTTTTGTCGTCGTGGTTTTCTCTCTCGCGCTCTGTCTTTTGGGACAAATCGCACTGAGTTTCTACTGCTTCTATGACAGTCATCGCGGCGTTATGGGAGACGAGGTTAGTGTCTTTTTAGACTCTTCCTTGACGGATGCTCAGCGCAAAAAAGCTCAGGAACAGATCAGGGCGCTTGCGCCGATTACCGAGTTCAGAGAAATTAAGCCGACCGACGTCTTAGAAAAAGATATTTTGAAGCTCGTTGGTGACAGAAAGAAAATCCCGACGATGTTAGCTCTTCAGTTTCCCTCGGACACACGCTACATCGATATTGAAGGCGCGGTGAAATCCATTGAAAAAGTCAAAGGCGTTGAAGGCGTGACGGCCAATCTAGACTGGATCAAGAAACGTCATTCGCTCCGAGAGGCTATTGCACTGGGGATGTTCGCGTTCGGGGCGCCGGCGGTAACGTTAGTTTGTCTGCTGATATTTCAAAACTCACTCAGACTTTCGGCATTCCTGCGCGGCGAGAGAGAACTGCTTCTGATGCTGGGTGCAAGCGACTGGGCTGTGCGGGGTCCGCAGATGATTGCGGCGGCGCTAAGTTCCGTGCTCGGCTGCATTATCGGCGGCGTTCTGCTTCTGGTGACGACACTTGCCTCCGTGCCGCTGCTCGAGGAGGCCTTTGAGCTTACGCTGATGCCGCATTGGTCTGTTTTTGCAGCCGTCTACCTATCTGTGTCTTTGGCGACCATCTTGTTAAGCGTGATTGTCTCGTACTTTATCGCAGGGGCAACCACCCCTCGGACGTTCTAAGACTTGACTTGAGGATTACAATTTTCCTCGATGACAACAGATGAAAAGAAAAAGAGCCCGAGTACGGCTCTTGCCCCCACAAACCGACTCCGCTTGCGATTCCTGATGCATCTCTCGGTTCTCTGGAGGAATATATCCGGGCAGCTAATAAGGCTCCGATCCTGAGCGCTGAGCGCGAGCACGAACTTGCCGTGCGGCTTCAGGAGCACGGAGATATGGAAGCTGCCGGAGAGCTGGTGATGTCTCACCTGCGTCTTGTAATTTCCATCGCCCGCCAATATCAAGGTTACGGGCTTCCGTTCGGTGATCTGATCCAAGAGGGAAATATCGGTTTAATGAAAGCGGTCAAACGTTTCAATCCGAACAACGGGGCGCGTTTGGTGACTTTCGCGATGACTTGGATCAAGTCTGAGATTCAGGAGTATGTCCTTCGCAATTGGCGTCTGGTTAAAGTTGCCACGACTAAGTCGCAGCGCAAGCTGTTCTTCAACCTGCGCAAGTTAAAAGACGACACGAAACTACTCGGTACCAGTGAAGCGGAAAAAATCGCTGAAACGCTGGATGTGAAGCCGGCGGAAGTCTTTGAGATGGAAAAGCGGATGCTGGGTTCGGATGTAGAAATTGATGAGCCGAGCGGCGGTGCAGAAGAAGGTACGGCTCCGTCCGAGTGGCTGACGGACGAACGGGATACGCCGGAGAACACGATCGCCCGCGGCGTCTACGAAAACACCATCGAAAACCGTCTTCCGGAAGCCGTTAAAAAATTGGATGACCGCTCGAGACGCATTATCGAAGCCCGCTGGCTTTATAACGATCAAGACGGCAGCAAAGGCGCGACACTGGCTGATCTTGCCAAAGAAATGGGTGTGAGCCAGGAGAGAGTAAGGCAGCTGGAGAAGAAGGCTTTTGCGACCTTGAAAACTTATTTGAAAGAAGACAAGGATGTTTAATATTGTTTTGGTACACCCTGAAATTCCGCCCAACACCGGAAATATTATTCGCTTGTCTGCGAATACGGGATGCAAGCTTTATCTGATTGAGCCGCTGGGCTTTAACTTTGAAGACAAACATATGAAGCGGGCGGGGCTGGATTATTGGGAATATGCCGATATCAAACGTTTCCCCAGCTACGAAGCTTTCCTGGAGACAGAAAAGCCCGACCGCGACCGAATGTTTGCCATGACGACGAAAGCTCAGCAGCTGGTTCAGGACGTGACCTTCCAGCCGGGCGACTGGTTTGTTTTCGGTTCGGAAGGGTCAGGTCTCCTTCAGGAGGTCAGAGCTTTATTCGACCCGGCGCATATGGTTCGTCTGCCGATGCGTCCTAAAAATCGCTCCTTAAATTTATCGAATTCCGTTGCGATTACCGTCTATGAAGCCTGGCGCCAGTGCGGATTCGAAGGCGGAATCTAAAACAGCGCATACGAAAAAGCCGCCCTCAGATCAGGAAGGCGGCCTATTAAATTAACTGAACAGCGGATTACTGAACGGTCTTGTCTTCAGCAGCTGCGGCAGCCTGCTGCTCCTGCATTCTCTGAGCAAAGTAGGCTTCAAAGTTAATTTCACCCAAGTAGACCGGCGGCATGCCTGCACGAGTCAGAAGATCGGAGACATTGCTGCGGAGGTACGGGTAAATTGTGGACGGGCAGGTGATGCCAAGAACCATGGTCTTATGTTCTTCCTGGAACCCTTTCAGGAGGAAAATACCGGCCTGTTTGCACTCAACCAGGAAAACGGTTCTGTCTTCGTTATTGATTTTGGTCTTGGCTGTGACAGTTGCACGAACAACGACTTCGTAGAGGTCGGGCTGAGCCAGGCCATGTTCGGAGACGTCGAGCTGGATGTCGACCTGAGGAGCTTCGGGAGCTAAGAAGATCTCGGGAGCATTGGGCATTTCGAGAGAAGCGTCTTTCAGGTAAATGCGCTGAACGGCAAACTGAGGAGCTTCTTCCTGAGGCGCTGCTTCAGGAGTTGTGTTTTCGTTTTCTGCCATTTTTAATCCTTTACAGATAAGTAGAGTTAAATGTGTATCTAATGGGCCTTAGGCTTTTTTCTTCTTGTTGCTGCGGCGGTTAATTTCCAATCCGGTCAGCGGAAGCTTAGCTGCCTGCCATGCAACAAGGCCGCCTTCTAAGACATAGACGTCGGAAAAGCCTTTGCTCTTAAACTGTTTGAGTTCCTGCTGAGCGCGTCTGCCGTTTTGTGTGACGAGAATGACAGGACGGTTTTTATCGAGTGTTTCCATGCGGGAAACCAGATCGGCCGCCGGGATGTTAATTGCTCCGGCTAAAGAGCCTTTGGAGTATTCATTCGGAGTTCTAACGTCAACGAGCTGAGCATCTTTGTCATTTACTTGGATGACCACTTCGGCGGGACTTAATCCTGAATTTTTGGATTTAGAAAGGGACGGAAAAGCCAAAAGGATTGCCGAACCTACAAACGTAATGATCAGCAGAATGTTTTCAGTAATGAAATCCATGTTCGAGAGAAGCAAAAATAGTAAACCTTGGGTCCTCGGGCAAAGCCTTGAGGATGCTAAAGAGGGGATTATATCCAACTGAACTCCTTACTCCAAATAAATATTTGAATCGCTGGGATTTAGGAGAAGTTTTTTCCGACTTTTTTCTTGGACGGGTGTTTAAGCGCCCCGCACTGTTAAAATTATTCTTTTGTCAGTACTTGCTTGGAAGAGACCATGTACAAAATCGTTTTAATGCGCCACGGCGAAAGCCAGTGGAACCTCGAAAATCGTTTTACAGGCTGGGTTGATGTTGATTTGACGGAAAAAGGGCGCGAAGAGGCTGCCCGTGCCGGTGAAATCCTGAAGGCCGAAGGTAACGAATTCGATCTTTGCTATACCTCCGTGCTAAAGAGAGCCATCCGGACATTGTGGATTACGCTCGACAAGCTCGATGCCATGTATCTTCCTGTCATCCATGACTGGCGCCTTAACGAACGTCATTACGGTGCACTCCAGGGATTAAACAAGAAAGAAACCGCGGCCAACTTCGGTGACGAGCAAGTGCTGATTTGGAGACGTTCCTATGATGTTCCGCCTCCCGCTCTGGAAAAAGATAATCCCATGTGGCCCGGATTTGATCCGCGCTACAAGCATGTCCCTGCGGAGGAACTTCCTTTGACAGAGTGTCTGGCAGATACCGTTGCACGAGTCGTTCCTTACTGGGAAAATGAAATCGTTCCGAACATTAAAGCGGGCCGCAAGATTTTAATTACCGCGCACGGCAACTCTTTGCGTTCTCTAATTAAGCATTTGGACAATATATCCGATAAGGACATTGTGGGCGTGAACGTTCCAACAGCAGTGCCTTTGGTTTACGAACTTGATGAGAACATGCGTCCGATCCGCAGCTATTACTTGGGCGACCAAGAAGCGATTAAGCAGAAGATGGCGGCAGTAGCAGCTCAGGGTAAGGCCGGTAAATAAAACTTACTGATGAGAATTCGTTTATCGGCAGCCACGGCGATTCTTCTCGCTTTGGCTGCCTTTACTTTCCAGTCTGTTTCTGCGGCGCCCGAGCCGCAGAGGCGATCTGTGTCTGCAGGAAAGCAAGCGGCAAAAACTCGGACGGCACAAAAACAAGTCTCTAAGAAAACGCCCAAAAAGACGGCAGAAAAAACGGTTATCCGCAAGGCCGGAAATTCTTCAAAAGCTGTTTCTCGCGGTGCCGCGGCCGATAAGACAGCGATAGAAGCGCGCAGAGCCGAAACGCAAAGCCGCATTGAAGAAGTGCGTTCTTCTATTTCGCAGAAAAGTTCCGTCAAGAAGAAGCTTGAAGAAGAGATGAAGCAGTCGGAAATCAAAATCCGACAGGTTCGGCAGTCCCTCCAAAAGCTGCGGCGGGAGAGGGCAAAATCCGAGCGCACGCTGAAGAGCCAGGAAAAAACGGTGCTCGGGCTGGAAAATGAACTTTCTCACGAGCAAAAAATTCTCGAAGAAATCAATCGGCAGAGACTTGAGCTGCTGACCCAGGAGCAGCAGCCTCAATGGGCCGCCTCAGATCCTAATCAAAAGGCACGGACGCACATGATGCTGTCTTTGCTGGCGAAAAAGTCTACGGAGTCTATCCATCGGCTGGAAAAAAATCAGAAGGAGCTCGGTCGAGCGCTTAGCGTTCGAAGCGAACCAGCGACTCACTTCAGAAGACTTTGCAGGAGGAGCGCTGCGAACAGACTCGTCTGACCAAGGAGCGAAGAGAGCGCCAGTTAACGGCAGCAAAACTTAATCGAGAGCTTGCCTCGCAAACGATGACGCTTAAACGGCTTCAGAATGACGAAAAGCGTCTTGGAAACTTGGTGGCATCGCTTCAGCGCAAAGAAGCAGAGGCGCAGAAGGCCGCCCAAAGACGGGCAGCTGCCGCGGCAAAGCGCAGCGGCAAGCAAACCAAGACTGCCTCGGCTCCGGCGCCAAAGAAGGTCTTGGTATCAGGCGGTCCGCGCATGAATCCGGTACCCGGTAAAGTCGTTGCGCGTTTCGGCGAGAAACGCACCGTCTCCGGTAAGACGGATCGCTGGCAGGGAACCGTATTCAGCGTTACCAGAGACGAGGGTGTACACGCAGTGCGGGACGGCAAGGTGGTTTTTGCAGATTACCTGAGAGGCTACGGAAACCTGATTATTTTGGATCACGGCGCCGGCTACTTTACGGTCTACGGCAATAATGCGACGTTGGAAAAAGATATCGGCGATAAAGTTAAGGCCGGTGATGTGATTTCTCGAGCCGGGAAAAATGAAGGCGCGGTTTCGGTTTTGTATTTTGAATTGCGTCACAATGGGAAACCAATTGACCCAACGGGTTGGCTCAATATTTGATAGTCTTACAATTCTTTGATTAAAAGAAATAATTTAACGAAATCAAAAGTTATGAAAAATAGCGTACGCGGTCTGCTTCTGGTGACCGGAGGCATGATTGCCGGAGCACTCATCAGTGCCTCTCTCGCAGCTCCTGAGAGGGCAGCCAGAACGGTTCTTCCTCTCGATGAAATCAGACAGTTCACTGATATCTACGGTGCGGTAAAGCAGTACTACGTTGATCCCGTTGAGGATAAAAAGCTCATGAAGGAAGCCATTTCCGGAATGCTTCAGGGTCTTGATCCTCATTCTGCCTACCTTGATGAAAACGCTTTCAACGAACTTCAGGAAGGCACTACGGGCGAATTCGGCGGTTTAGGTCTTGAAGTCAGCTCCGATCCTTCCGGAGTCAAAGTGATTTCTCCGATCGACGATACGCCTGCAGCTCGTGCTCATATGCGCGCGGGAGATATTATTTTCAAAATTGACGGGAAGATCGTTAAGGATCTTCCTCTCAATGATTCCGTGAAGATGATGCGCGGGAAACCGGACACTCCGATTGAACTGACCGTGCTTCGCAAAGGGTCTTCAACACCGATTACGGTCAAGCTGGTCCGTGCCGTGATCAAGGTCAAGTCCGTTAAATCGAAGCCGCTGGACGATCAGATGGGCTATATCCGTGTTTCCCAGTTTCAGGAGCGTACTGCCAGCGAGGCTCTGGATGCCTTGAATAAGAGCGGCAATCTGAAGAACGGTTTAGTGCTTGACCTTCGCAACGATCCCGGCGGCTTGCTCAATGCTGCGATCGGTGTATCTGCCGCCTTCCTGCCTAAAGGAACGCTCGTCGTGTCCACCAAGGGTCAGACAGCAGACGCCAAGAAGGAATTCCTGACCACTCCGCAGGACTATCAGGTTGTGCGCGAAGATGCGGCGATTGCTAAGCTGCCGCGATTACCAAGACAATGCCGATCGTCGTCCTTGTGAACGGAGCCAGCGCAAGCGCCAGTGAGATTGTGGCCGGCGCACTTCAGGATCATAAGAGAGCCACGATTATGGGTACGAAATCCTTCGGAAAGGGTTCCGTACAAACGGTGATTCCTCTGCGCGGAGAAGCGAAAAATACCGCTATCAAGCTCACCACGGCCCGCTACTTCACACCGAGCGGCCGCTCGATCCAGGCTAAGGGGATTTCTCCTGACGTGGAAGTCAAAGATACTGCCGAAGGAAACTTTCTTGATCTCGACATCCGTGAAGCAGATTTAGCGAACCACTTAGAAGTGCCGGAAGCCAAGGATGACAAGGCTAAGGCAGCTAAGCCCGCTTCGGAAGCTAAACCGGATGCCTCCGGAATTAAAGAAACCGTAGAACCGATTTCTTCTAAGTCGAAGAAAGCGCCTAAGTTCTATAAGTACGGTGATCCTGATGACTATCAGCTCAATCAGGCAATCGCCTATTTGAAGAAGGAAGACGCGAAGAAGAATCAGCCTGCAGCCGGAACTCAGGAAATCCAGCTGGAAGGCGGCATCAAGATGAAGATCGAACCTGTCAAATAACAGGCGCCTTCACAAAACAACACGGCCTCGGAAATCCGAGGCCGCCGCGCATTAAAGACCGGGATCATCTGCCGAGGACCAAATACACCTGCTTCTCAGGATCAACGGCGCCTCCTGAGGCGTCCCTTTTCGCAAATCTCAGCCAGTGCCCCAGAATAAGGGCAACCAGCATATTGGCACGTGTCAGGACATCGTAGTTTTCGGGAACTTCTTCCTGAGCGACGGCGAGCCTAAGAGACTGCTTAAAAACTGCCTGCAGCTGCCCGTAAAACCGATTGAGTTCTGCCTGCAGGCGAGGATCTTCAGAGGTCAGAGAGTCACCGCAGAACAGGAAAACAAGTCCCGGCTCTTTGGCCTTGATATCAGTGAGCGCTAAGAAGAGCTTTTTAGCCTGTTCCAGTCCGGAGTATTCCGATGAGGAGATGTTGTTTACAGCCGTCATGACATAGTTCTCAGCAAAGCCGATGATCTCCTCGTACATTTTGGTTTTGCTCGGAAAATGGCGGTACAGCGCAGCTTCCGACACGCCGATCGCAGCCGCTAAAGACTTTGTCGTGATATGTTTATTCTCCGACTCCGTCATCATTCGGACGAGAGTGCGCAGAATCTCTAGTTTGCGGTCGGAGGATTTTTTTCTGCTTTTTGTTTCTGTTGACGCGTCCATAAAACTCTTTTGTTTTAGCCTTTAATCATCGTACCGACACCCTGCGGTGTCAGGATTTCCAGCAGCAGGCAGTGATCAACGCGGCCGTCAATGATATGAACGGCTTTTACACCGTTGCGGGCCGCCTGAAGCGCTGAAGAAATCTTCGGGTACATGCCGCCCGAGATTGTACCGTCGGCAAATAAAGCGTCAATCTCCTGTGAGGTGAGGCCGGTAATTAAATTTCCTTCTTTGTCGAGTACGCCGGGCGTATTGGTCAGCATCACGAGTTTTTCTGCTTTGAGCGTTTCAGCCATCTTTCCGGCGACCACGTCTGCATTGATGTTGTAGGAGAGCTCGTCGTCTCCGACGCCGATCGGAGAAATTACGGGAATAAAGGCGTCGTCCTGAAGCGCTTTGACGACAGCAGGGTTGATGGATTCTATCTCACCAACCTGACCCACATCATAGAAGACTGTCGGATCATGAATATCCTGCAGTTTGAGCTTCTTTGCCCGAATGAGACCGCCGTCTTTACCGGTTAAGCCCACGGCTTGACCGCCGAAGCTGTTGATTAGCGTGACTAGGTCTCCTTGAACCTGACCGCCCAAGACCCATTCAACGACCTCCATAGTTTCCGCATCCGTGACGCGCATGCCTTGGATAAATTCGCTTTGTTTTCCGACTCGGCGCAGAGCGTCCCCGATTTGAGGGCCGCCGCCGTGGACGATAACAGGATTCATTCCGACGAGTTTCAGAAGCACGACATCACGGGCAAAAGCTCTCTGCAGCCTTTCCTCCGTCATGGCGTTGCCGCCGTATTTAATCACAATCGTCTTGCCGTGAAATTTTTGAATAAAGGGAAGAGCCTCTGAAAGGATTTCCGCCTTTAATTGCGCGGGAACAAACTGACTGTTAAGTGTGTTCATTGAAAAGATCAACAAAATGGGTTCAAAGTTAGTGAATGGTATCACTGTGGAAGACTAGAATCCCCAAGGAGAATACGTATTGGAGTAAATCATATGGAACAAAGTTTTGAACTTAGCGGTGTTCACTGCATGCATTGTGTTGCTCGCGTCAAGAAGGCTTTGGAGCCTCTCTGCGAAAAAGTTGAAGTGACGCTGTCTCCGGCTATTGCAGTGGTTACTGTCAAGGAACCGCTGAAGATTGAAGACGTCAATGCTGCGCTTGCAAAAGCAGGTGATTATTCGGCAACGCCGCTGAACTAATCTCGTTAAGTCAAAAGAAAAGCCGGACCTCCTCGCGGAAGCCCGGCTTTTGAATTCCTAAGCCGCGTTAGTTGCCGTAAAGCTTCTGGCGAAGTTCACGCCTCTGCTGCGCCTCCAGAGAGAGCGTTGCAGTAGGACGAGCGAGAAGGCGGGGAATACCGATCGGGTCACCGGTTTCTTCGCACCAGCCGTATTCACCTTTTTCTAAACGCTGGAGCGCTTCCTGAACTTTTTTCAAGAGCTTTCTTTCTCTATCTCGGGTTCTCAGTTCCAGAGCGTGTTCTTCCTCGATGGTAGCGCGGTCGGCCATATCGGAAATGATGGTGTTGTCACGCAGATGTTCTGCAGTTGCACCGGCGTTGCTGCGAAGCTGAGCTTCGCGTTCACGTAAAAGGTGCTTGAAGAAAGCCTGCTGTCTTTCGTTCATGTAATCCGACTCAGGCATATTGAGCAGCTCGGCCTGTGTGGGAATTACGATGCCGTCGACGATAATCTTTTCCTCAGAATTCTTTTCGTAGTTATTCATCAGAAATTCAGCGGCTTTCTGCGCATCTTCGACAGATGTGTTTTCTCCGGTTCCGTCCTTAGCTGACTGACCCAAGGGAGCAAGCTCCGCAGCTTCCTTTAAAGCCTTATTGCAGGCGGCAGTCTTCGAAGCCTTGGCTTCTTTGACAGCTTTTGCAGGTGCCGCAGATTTAGCGGCAGTCGTTTTCGCCGTTGCTTTTACAGCCTTAACTGTCTTTGCCGGTTTATCAGTTTCGACAGTTGTTTTCTTTTTTGTCGCCATTGAATACATCTCCTATAGGCAGTCAGGTTTGGTTAAGCCAAGCAAGTTTCCAAGCCTTGCATAATCGCCTTCTTTGGGAGGCGGCGGCCGATAAATACCATTTTCGTAGACGGCTTTGTGTCGCCCCAGGGCTTGCCCAGGTCAGCCGCCATCAGCATATGAACACCCTGGAAAATCATTTTCCTATCGGTACCTGTCATATAAAGCACCCCTTTATAGCGCAGCATATCCGGTCCGTAAACTTGGGTGAGCGTTCTCATGTAATTGTCGAGTCTGGCCGGGTCAAACGGTCTGTCAGACTCGAATACAAAAGCAGCAATCTCGTCATCATGGGAGCATGATGATGGTGATGGCCGCATTCACAATGATCGTGGTCATGATCCCCGCACTCGCAGTGATCACCATGATCATGGTCATGATGATCGTGGCAGCCGCAGGTGCAGCCGTCCTCATGGTGGTGATGGTGCTCTCCCTCTTCATGGGCTTCTTTTAAGAAGTCAGGGTCTAATTCAAGAACGGAGTCGAGATTAAAACCGCGAATGTCGAGGACTTCCTTGATATCGACATTTCCCATGTTGCATTCGACGATCGGTGCACGAGGGTTCATGTGATGAAGACGATCGGATAAATCTTCAATGACAGAAGGCGGAACCAGGTCAACCTTGGAGAGGAGGATTCGGTCGGCGAATCCGACCTGAGCCTGTGCAGGCGCCTGCTCATCCAGTGTTCTCGGACCGTTGACTGCATCCACGACTGTGATGACGCCGTCAACCATGTAGAACTGGGCGACTTCTTCATCCATGAAGAAAGTCTGAGCAACGGGGCCCGGATCTGCAAGACCGGTCGTTTCGATAATGACTCGGTCGAAGTTGGCTTTTCCTTCCTTTTTACGCTCCATCAGACGAATGAGGTTCTCAGCCAGGTCGCCTCGAATGGTGCAGCAGATACAGCCGTTGTTCATCGTGATGATTTCTTCATCTTCGCTTTGAACGAGAAGATCGTTGTCGATGCTTTCCTCACCGAATTCGTTTTCGATGACGGCTATCTTTTGGCCGTGTTCATCAGTGAGAATACGGTTAAGAAGCGTTGTTTTACCTGCGCCCAAAAAACCGGTAATAATTGTGACCGGAATTAAGTCTTCCATAGCTCCTCCGAGCATTAAAAATAGGTTCTAAATCACAAGCAACCATTAAGGGAGAATGGGTTATACAGCAACCCAGCCCAGAATGCAATAGTTTTTTTAACTTTCAAGAAGTTAAAAGGCAGAAAGTTTGAATTTTCTGCCCTTTTTGGTGCTAGACGGTGCCGCGCGAGAGAAGATGTAATCCCTTCAGATATTCACCCTCAGGGTGAGTCATCAGCAGAGGATGGTCTATCCCCGCTCCGAGACGTTCCATCATCCAGGCCTCCACGCGTGAATCAATAACTGCGCCCGCTACGATTTTTTGGAATAAGTCGACGTCAATAGCACCCGAGCAGGAGAATGTCAGAAGCTGTCCTCCGGGGGCCAGAATACGCAGTCCGTTAAGGTTGATGTCCTTGTAAGCTCGGGCTGCTTTGTCTACGTGATGATGACTGGAAGCAAATTTGGGCGGATCGAGAATGACAAGATCAAATTGTTCTCCTTTGTCGCGAAATTCTCTCAAAGCTTCGAAGACATTTGCTTCGATCCACTTCATCGAGCCGTCGTCAAAGCCGTTGCGTTTGGCATTTTCCTGGGCCATCTGCAGAGCGTCGGCAGAAGAGTCGATAGAGACGACTTCTTCGGCACCGCCGGCTTTGAGCGCGAGCGAGAACCCGCCGGTGTAGCAGAAGCAGTTGAGCGCTCTCATGCCTCTGCCGTGAACTTTCTTGAATTCTTCGGCAAGTCTGCGGGCCAAAGCGCGGTTGTCGCGCTGGTCAACGTAAAAACCGGTTTTATGGCCCATGCGGACGTCGACGCCGTATTTGATTCCGTCTTCCACGATTTCGACTTCCTGAGGCGGCTCTTCGCCCTCAAGGACCTCCTTGCGTTCCGGAGACCTTCACGAGCTCGGGTAGCAGCGTCGGAACGGTCGTACACCTGAGAGCAGCCGGTGTACTTCACCAATGCCTGCCCGATCTCGGAGCGCCAATACTCGGCGCCCGCGGATTGAAACTGTGTCACAACTTGATTGTTGTATTGATCAACAATCAGCCCGGGAAGAAAGTCTGCCTCTCCGAAAATCAGACGAATAGCATTGGTACGGGATCTCAGACAGCTGCGCGCCTCAATCGCAGCCTTGACCCTGGCTTCTATCCAGGCAGCATTGATGACGTCTTCTTCTTGGAAAGACCAGCAGCGGGCGCGGAGTGCAGATTCGGGAGAAAACGCGCCCCAAGCTAAAAATTTTCCCTTGCTGTCCTGAATCCTGACCGTCTCACCGCTCTTCGGTTTTCCCAGTACTTTGGAAACCCCGGTTGCATAAACCCAGGGATGACGGCGAAGGAGCGCACGTTCCTTGCCGGGTTTGAGGATGATCGTAGGAATTTGGTTCGTCATGGAAATACTCAATTGATCAAAGGAGTTAATGCTGTTTCGGCAACCTTAGCTGCCATCTTCAAATAGTTAGGAGACGTGCCTCGGGTAAATTTCTTTTCATCCGCGTCGCACAGACAGATCATTCCGAATACAGTGCCTGTATGACTGCGCAGCGGAAGAATAAGGACGCCTCGTGTTTCTACGGGGTCAATTTTGAGCCAATGGGCTACTTCATCGCCGTAATTCTCACCCAAATAGAAATTTTCAATGGAGCCGAGAGCTGCTTCCACATCCGGACCTAAGCGTTCAGCAAAAGGGAAGAAGGAGAAGTTGGCTTTAACAGGCCAAAGACGAAGCAGTCCATGAGCGGCCCTAAATTCAGAAATAAAGAAACTTAAGACGAGGTTGGGGAGTTCAACCTGTGAGTGACAAGCGAGCAAATCGGTCGCAAAGCGAATAATGTTTTCGCTTTTTTCATCTGAGTCTAGGAGCGAGTCTCGAAGTTTTTGCTCCTCCTCTCTGATTTGGCAGGCGGAAAGCGCACCCTTCAGCGCTTCGTTTTGGCATTCGGCAGGACTGCGGGATCCATCGGGAGCCTGCCCAGGCACGCGAAGGTGCAGGAAAAGATCCGGATGCCGCATAAAGAGATCAGGATTGGCTCTTAGGTAGTCGATGACAAAATCGACTACGGTTGGATTTTCGCTCATGGGATTTCAATCTCACTATCAAAAACGGTTACGGCCGGACCGAAGAGTTCGACGTCTTCGCCTTCTCCCTCCCAGGCCAAACGAAGGTCGCCGCCTCTATTATGGGTAAGGATCGGGGAACTCAGAACGCCGAGCTCGATCGAGGTGGCTGCTGCTGCACAATTGCCTGTGCCGCAGGCCAGCGTTTCTCCGGCGCCGCGCTCCCAAACTCGAACATTGGCTTCGTGTTCGGTAATCGGCTGAATAAAACGACGTTTACTCGACGAGGAAATGCGGGATGGTTTTCGATGAAGGGGCCTAATTCTCCGACCGGGGCGGACTCGATATCATCTGTGATAATCGTGACGTGCGGATTGCCCATGGAACAGATAGAAAACCAAACCAGTTCACCTTTATAACGAACCGCCCACTGCTTAAAGCCGCGAATCTCGCGAGAAGGGAGCCCTTGAGGATTGAATGGCAGAGAGGAGGGCTCAAAGGAAGGAATGCCCATGGAAACACGCACCATTCCGTCCCCCTTGAGTTCAAGCTCTATGACACCCTTCATGGTTTTGGCTCGGATGCGCTTTTTATCGGTCAGCCCATTGTTATAGACAAATTTTACGAAACAGCGGGCACCGTTTCCGCATTGTTCAACTTCTCCTCCGTCGGCGTTAAAAATACGATATTTAAAGTCGGCTTCGCGGGAGTCAGCCGGCTCCACGACCAAAATTTGATCGGCGCCGACTCCGAAATGCCGATCGGCTAGGAAGCGCAGCTGCTGAGAAGTTAACGAGAAAGGTTCTTTAGTGCAGTCCAGGACAACGAAATCGTTGCCGGCCCCATGCATTTTGGTGAATTTGATCTTCACGGCTCGCCCGATAAAAATGGTTAGACCCTACATTCTGACATTCTCTTCCCGACAAGAGAAGGAAAGAGGCTTATTTCTTCGGCGTTCTCAGAATCGTGTCTGTGAATTCCTCCGACAGGCGCCTGAGAATGAAATTCGCCGACCTCTCAACCGTACGCCTTTTAGAAGTCTCTATAAGTTAGCAGGCTTCATTTCGGGACAGCAGTCTGTCACTCGAAAAAAGTAGCTATTTAGTAGACCGATGGCTCTCCTTCCGGACGGGTCTTAAATCGGCGATGTGTCCAAAGGTATTGATCCGGGTGTTTCAGAATAAATTGTTCGAGTTCTTGGTTCAGGCGCAGCGTATCGGCTGTGGCGTCGTTTGTCGGAAAGTTCTCCAGCGGCTTTGATAAGTGCATGGTGTAACCTTCAGGCGTTGTTTCAGCGATACCCCAAATTACTTTGGCGCCCGTTAACTTTGCCAGTTTAGATACCATCGGGAGCGTCGCGGCTTGGACACCGAAGAAGGGGACAAAGACGGAGTTGCGGGCGCCGTGATCCATGTCGGGCAGATAATAAAAAGGCAGTGAAGCACGCAGGGCGCGGATGACTTCTTTCATCGCCGAGTTGGATTTGGGGATAAGTACAGGATCGGAGAAACGCTTTCTTGCTTCAAAAGCCCATTTGTCCCAAACCGGATTAGACTGAGTTTGATAAAGAGAGGCCCCGCGCACAATGGTGTTCATAGCGACGCCGCCGGCATCTAATCCGACAAAATGCGGAGCGACGATGATGACTTTATCGGTCTTGCACAGAGCTTCAAATTGCTCTTTTCCCTCGAACTTAACCATGTCCAAGACCTGATCTTTGGAGCCCTTTGCCAGAACGCTGTGATCCAGAGCGGCTCGGATAAGGTTCCGGAACACGCCTTTTGCTGTTTCAACGCGTTTTTGTTCAGACCATTCCGGAAAACAAAGGCGAAGATTGGTAAGCGCGATTTTTCTTCGTTTGGCAAGCACGAACCAGGTGACGGAGGCAAGAAAATCAGCTAAGTGTGTGCGGCTCGTCTGCTTCCAGTCGGACATGCCGTTCACAAGCGCGACGCAGGTTTTGGAAATGAGTAAATTCAGTGCGGATTTCTTAGCCATGGATCAAAATTAAGCTTCTGTAAACAAAAGGTTGCTAAATTCTCAAGTGAAGGACGCCTTCTGCTTGATAATCGCAAGTCAGAGGATTATAGTTCCACGTTCGCCGAGTTAAAGGACAACTTGCGGGGCGATTAACAAATTCCGCTAAAGCGTCCGGAAGAAAGCTTCCGCGACGCTGCCTCCTATTGATGATTTTTAGAAAAATTTTCGGAGTCAGCTCTTATGAACAAGTCTGCAAAAGAATACCTTTTTACTTCGGAGTCCGTATCCGAAGGCCATCCCGATAAAGTCGCCGACCAAATTTCGGACGCCATTCTCGACGCTATTCTCGAACAGGATCCGACTGCTCGAGTTGCCGCTGAAACTCTGTGCACGACCGGAACCGTCATGCTCGCCGGCGAAATTTCGACCACCGCAAATGTGGATTACACCAAGATCGTTCGCGACACCTTGAAGCGCATTGGTTACGATGACAGCAGTTACGGTATTGACCATAAAGGCTGCGCAGTCTTGGTTGCTTATGACAAACAGTCTCCCGATATCGCTCAGGGCGTCGATAAAGCTCAGGACGATCCGCTCGAAAAAGGCGCCGGTGATCAGGGCCTGATGTTTGGTTACGCCTGTGACGAAACAGACGCGCTGATGCCTGCTCCTATTTATTACGCTCACCGTCTGGTTGAACAGCAGTCTTTGATGAGAAGAACCGGCGGATGCCCTACCTTCGTCCGGACGCTAAGAGCCAGGTGACGATGCGTTACGTGGACGGCCGTCCCGTTTCTGTCGAGACAGTTGTTCTTTCTACTCAGCACGCTCCTGAAATGAGCGAAGGCGATAAGATGAAGCCCGAATTCGTTCAGGCTGTGATCGATAAGATCGTTCGTCCGGTATTCCCGCCCGAAATGCTCAAGGACACGAAGTTCCTGATTAACCCGACCGGCCGCTTCGTCGTCGGCGGACCTCAGGGTGACTGCGGTCTGATC
>ERZ860009.516-NODE-516-length-17171-cov-1.682519_pt1 | contig 17171 bp, 18 predicted proteins | sample MGYA00510114_ERZ860009 | MGnify/ENA primary metagenome ERZ860009 (study PRJEB30046, sample SAMN00715177) | human gut metagenome | study: EMG produced TPA metagenomics assembly of the A metagenome-wide association study of gut microbiota in type 2... | reverse complement strand
GGACGGCTCGCTCCATCTCCTGACGGATCTGCTCCTCGCTCAGCCGCTCAGGCTCCCCCACGCTTCCGGGCTCGATCACGTCCGGTCCCATGGCCACATCATACCCCATCCCGGTCAGTATCTCGGCCACCCGGGCGCTGGTTCGAAATTCCCGCCAGCCGTTTTCTGGGTATTTATGGAACTCTCTCCGGTACTCTGTTAACTGGTTCATGCTATCCCTCCACAGGTTTATTCCACGCTGTGTTCCAGCGCTTCACTCAAAATTTGGACACCTCGTTCAATGTCGGCATCGCTGATATTGGAAAAAGCCCGCCGAACATGACCGCCGCCCTCATAGCCCTTCGGGTAAAACAGGAAGCCGGGCATAATTAACAGCCCGCGGCTCTCCGCCTCGTGATACAGCCTGCGTTCATTGATGCGTTCTTCGAGATCACACCAGAGAAGCAGCCCACCCCGGGGCTTGGTATAGGTAATCCCCTTGTCCGCAATCCCGTCCAGACATTGGCAAAGGAGATCCCGCTTGTGCGCATAGTGCTTCACCAAGTGTCCGATATGGGTTTGATAATATCCGCGCTCGATATACTCATTAAGAATATATTGCCCTAGGCTGCTTACAAAGGTCTCGTCCACAACAATGAGCCGTTCCAGCGTTTCGATCAGGTCGGTAGGCCCCACAATATACCCCGTCTTAATCCCATAAGGAAAGGTCAGCGTGAAGGAGTCGATATAGATCACCGACCGGTACCGATCCTGAGCGTACAGGCTGGGAAGCCGGTTTCCTTCGTATCGAAAATCCCGCTGGGAGTCCTCTTCGATGATGGGAATACAATACCTTCCCGCCAGCTCCAGCAGCTTTTTCCGTTTCTCCAGGGACATCACAATGCCCGTAGGATTGTGATAGTTTGGCATGGTATAGATGAATTTCGGTGCGTATTTTCGGATCGCTGTCTCCAACTTGGCCAGATCCATCCCGTCCGGCTCCATCGGCACTGTTACGAGGTTGATCCCCTTGTTGCGGAAAATGCTGGCGTTGTCGGGTACCACCGGCTCCTCTGCTATCACGTAGTCCCCCTCTTCCAGATAGAGTGTCATGATATGGCTCAGTGCCTGATTGGTCTCGGCAACCAACTGAATATTCTTTGGGCTGACGTACATGTTCTCCTGAAAAAGTACAGAACAGATGTTTTTCTTCATCCGTTCGGCCTCGTTTCGCGGCTCCCGGGACATGTTCTGCAGAATCTTCTCTACGCCCTCTCTGGGATAAGCCGCATCATCCATGATGATCCCGCCCATCGAGATGCATTCCTCCCGCTCCGACCGGCTGAAGATGTCCAGAAACAGCTTCTCCTTGTCCGTAAAATGATAGCGAATCATTTTCTCCAGCGGGAAAAAGCGCTTGAATGGCACTCCGTCGTCGGCAATCTCCTTGACAAAGTAACCCTTCGGCCGCTTCGAGGAGACGATCAGATATCCCTCGTCAACCAGCTCTCCATATGCCTTGATGACGGTATTCCGATGTATATCCAGCTCTCCGGCCAGCTTTCGCTCTGCCGGCATCTTGTAGCCAGGGCTGAGCTCCCCCGATAAAATCAAATTCTGAATGGCGCATTTTATTTGGAGATAGATGGGGGTCTGGCTGCTGCGATTGATCCTGATGTTCATCCTTCTCCCACCTGCCGCCCAGCCCCTCTCTTTTGTGAAAAGTGTCTTGTGCACTCTCCAAGTATGTCTAACAATTTGTGAGAATTATATCAGTATCTTTCCTCAAGCAAAAGTACCATATTTATTTTTTGGTATAGTCCAAATCTTTTGCTGTATACCAAAATACCCCCAGAGATAAAATTGATTCAAAATTGTACATAATAATACCCTTTAAAGTTTCTGTCCCAGAACATGGTATCCGGGGTGTGTCATAATTACTGGTACCCACATCAGCGGATTGAACACAAAAAGAAAGACACGACTTTCGTCGTGTCTTTCTTTTCTGGTGGAGCGTCCGCAACCAACGACGAACACAAATTATGGTTGGCCAAGTCGTTGTCCAGGCCCTCCTCGATCTCGTCCAGCAGAATGTCATCGATAACAATCGGCTTATCGCTTCCGTTCAGAATCAGGGTAAAAGTTTCGTCGAACAGATAAACGGCTCGAAGGAAAATATTGATAATGCCCCGTTTCGTATTCTCATCATTCTTATCGCCGTATTTGAGCGCATAGAGGTACGCCCTAATGTCGGCTGCACTCAGCCTAACCTGCTTGTTCATCTCAATGGCCAGCTGTGCTTGCAACTCTTCTTTTTCTTTCTGGCGCTTTTCAATCCGCTCGGTAATCATATCAGCAGCCTGCCCTTTCTCCAGAGCTTTCCAGAGATTTTCAATGGCGGTGTCTGCTTCCTGAATGGCAGCTTTGATGCGCTTGATGGAAACTGTATCCCGGTCGGACTCACAAACTGCGGCCACCGAGGCTGCAATATGCTCGATATTGCTGTCCGTCAGCAGCTTGCGGCATTCCAGCACCACGCGGTTTTCTATCTTCTCTTTGCTGATAACCTTCTTTTTGCATTTGCGCCGTTTGAAATTATTGCAGGCATAATAGTGATACGCCTTGCCGGATTTCCCTGTGCCGCCATAGCCGGTCATCATCTCACGGCAGTAACCACAAAACAGCTTGGTGGTGAGCAGATACTCCTCCCGACCTCTTGCACGGGCAGGAGCTTTTTTGTTACGGTCCAGAATATGCTGCACCCGTTCAAAAAGCTCGTCCTCCAAAATTCGGGGCATCCCATTTGGAGTTTCCACCCCTTTGTAGATGTAGTAGCCAATATACCGTCGGTTCCGCAGCAGACGATGCAGGCTATTCTTGTTGACGCTTTTCCCTGGGAGGTCTTGATTTGTCTGGCGTTAAGGGACTGGATAATCTCCGTCACAGTCTTTCCGCTGGCATACTGTTCAAAAATTTCCCGGACGACCGCAGCACCCTCAGGATCAATATGAAACCGTCGTTCTTCATCCACACGGTAGCCAAGTCCCGGATTGCTGCCGTTGCTCAGGCACTTCTCGGCATTGATGTCCATACCCCGGCGAATCTTTTGGGAAAGTTCCGCCGAGTAGTATTCTGCCATACTTTCCAACACGCCTTCCACCAGGATGCCACTGGCATCATCGCTGATGTTTTCCCGTGCAGAGATCACTCGCACACCGTTCTTTTTCAGCTTGGCCTTGTTGATAGCACTATCATAGCGGTTACGGGCAAAACGGTCAAGCTGGTAAACCAGAACACCCTCAAAAGTATGCTTGTCACTGTCGGCAATCATCCGCTGGAACTCGGCGCGACTGTCTGTTGTTCCGCTTTGCGCACGATCAATATACTCTCCGACAACAAGATAGCCGTTGTTTCTCGCATACTCATAGCAGGTGTGGAGCTGACCCTCGATAGATTGCTCAGTCTGGCTGTGGCTGGAGTAGCGGGCGTAGATAACAACATTCATTGTTTCGCCTCCCCAAGCATTTGCAGTAGCGTTTCCTTGAGCCGCGCATTCATAGGAGATGTGGGGTCAAAGCACATTTCCACAAACTTCTGCATCTGGGGGTCGTTCTGCTGGATTTTAGGCTTGTACTCATACAGCTTGCCCTGAGGATTGTCCGTGCGTCCGAAGATATAGTCCATAGATATATCAAAGTAATCCGCATATCGGGTAAGTGTTTCAAATGTCGGCGAAGCCTGATTCAGCTCATAGCGGTTCAGGCTGGATTGTTTGACGCCGACAATCTCGGCCATTTTAACCTGGGACAGCTTGACACTTTCCCGCAAAGACCGCAATCTTTCTGCCACTTCTTTCAAGAGATACACCCCCATTCGTTAATATCATTTTATCAGATACAAGAATAAAATTCAACCCTTTATTAGCATAATTGTAACGATAAAATGCTGTTTGCGCATAGTTGTCAAATACCACGTTTTTAAGGGAAGCATATTGACGCAAGCAATGCTTGTGGCTATCCACAGCCACAAACTTGCTTGTTGAGGGCAGCGCCCCCAATCCCCTTTGGAACACAAAATTTCATTCTGTGACTGCGCGTTCTGCGAACGCTGTTTGTCCCTATGCCCTGTTTGGGAGCATAGGGCATCACCTTGTTGTCACTTGATTATTTTTACAAATCTGACAACAGGACAGCCGTCAAATTACTTGCAAAGAAAATATCGCCAGACCCTTGTGATGTAACCACTGTGTTGCTGTCTTGAGTGTGAATGATATGGCACCTATGCAAAACAAGAAAATATGAAGTGGTACAGAACTATAATCCCTGAACAACCTCCAAATCCAGTTGTTTTTTTCTTTCCTTCCAATCTGGCATCTGTATGGTTAGGAAGTTATAGAAATCAGCATTGTGATATGGGTAAAGAAGGTGTGTTAATTCGTGCAAGACAACATACTGTATGCAGCGAAGATCTGCCTTAAGCAAATATTGGTTCAGCGTGATTTTATTTTTTGATGGTGTGCAACTTCCCCACAGCGTTTTCATTTTTCTGACATACAAAGCTGGCTTATCTATACCATACTTTTTGAAAATTCTGGAGTAAATTTCATCCATTTCTTCACCGTAAACTTTATAAGCAGTCTCACGCCACCATTTTTCAAGTGTTTGTTGGTGTAGCTTTTTTTCTTCATCAGCATAAACAAGAATATATTTTTCCTCCTCAACAACATAGTTCGTCTTGGAATGTTTTTTGATAATTCTGCGATCTTTCCCCAATAATTGAGTGGAAGAACCGCTTTTGACATTTGTCAAGTTGTTGTGCCCACTTGAACCCTTGTACTTTTGTAGTTGTTTTTCGATCCAACTTGATTTGCCTAGAAGGAAGCTGATTACCCAATCATCTGTTATTTCCAGTGGAACAGATAAAACAACATTTAGATTTCGAAACACTTTGAGGTGTACATTTTTTATATTCTTGTACTGTATATTGACTGTTACCTTTTCAAAAGACGGCGATAATTCTAAATCATAGCATTCCATTAGTATCTTGCCACCGCCACTTTCATTGTCTCATCAATGATTAAGTCGAGCATATCAATGTTCGACTTATCAATAACGACCCCCATTTCTTCGAACATATCAAATAGGCAGTCATCCAAGCTTCTATGCATTGCCTTGTGCACCACTTCGTTATGCTTCCAATCTCGCTTTGCATTATCGCTAATAACTTCTTTTATCTTGAAAGAATACTGTGCTATCAGTTCCTCCGTATCCGAGGTGATTTGTATTGCAGCATTCTTCTTCAGCTGGGTGAGAATGGCCCCGTAAAAAGCCTTAGAGTCACTGTCGTTCGCAATCTGGGAAGGATAATCTTGCGACGTAATTCCATTTCTGAAATCGTCTGCCATTATCTTCATACTCTCCAGATACGCATCTGCATCACGGGTTTCATTATACAAATCGATTGTCTTTTTTATTTTGGAGGAAAACTCTTCGAACAAAAGCGGGTCATCATAACGAATCTGCTTTAACTTTGACTCTATTCTAGTTTTGATTGCATCTGCTCTTGATTCATTGGAGTCCATATGTTCAAGCAGTTTTTTCATGGCCTTTTCATCGCCAATGGAAACAGGCTTAACAACGGTTGTAATATCTGTTGCGTTTATGAATGTGTCGATCAGATTTTTGATTCCTTGCTCGTACTTGGATAGATCAACCTCATCGTCATAACGCATCATAACGCTATCTTTCAGTTTTCTATAAAACAGATATTCTTTACGATACTTTTCAATTAGTTCAAAGCCGACCTCAACAAAGATATCTCGATTAGACAGTGCCAGATTTAAGAGATTGGCAAATTCTTTAAGGCGGTTATAAAACTCTTTCCTCTTTTTTCGTCCGCAAGGCTCTTTTGCCAATCATTGGAAGAAGGAGAATCCTTAACAGCATCAAACATGGCAATCAGATTTGCATATGCTTCGGCCAGTTTATTTTTTTCATCTACTGGCCCGAAGATAGCGCCATCAATATCAGCCTTATCAAAGCCGTTCATTCCGGATTCCGCATCCTCGTACATATCGATGGCTTTATTCAGCTTTCCAAAAACACCCCAATAGTCTACAATCAATCCAAAATCTTTACCTTTGTAAACTCGATTGACTCTGGCAATAGCTTGTAAAAGGGAGTGTTGCTGAATAGACTTATCCAAATACAGAACACCTGCGACCGGTGCATCAAATCCAGTGAGTAGCTTATCTTTTACAATCAGTATATTGATTTCGCCCTCTGGATTTTTGAAGTCCCCGCAGACGTGGTCATCATACTTCTCATCGTTGTCACCAAATAAAGGTTTGACCATTTTCTGATGGTAAGCCTTTATCTTTTTGATGGCATCATCCGTTGATTCATCGTCATCACCCTCTCGTTTATCTCCAAATGTAATGACAACACGAGGGTTGATTCCCGACACGCCCTTTAGTACTTCATACATTTCGACCGCAGCTGCTCGAGAGGAACACACAACCATTGCTTTTAGTCCTTTGGGAATGCAGTAACTTTTAAAATGATCTGCAATATCAAAGCCGATTAAGTTTATCCGGCTTCTGGCTTCCGAAATTGCTTTGAATCTACTGAATTTATCTGAAAGCTTATCTTTCAGTTCCTGTGGTAGATCTTCCGTCAAACTATCAAAATAGTTATTGATCGTCAGCGATGGCTCTTCCTGTTTGACTTTGCGCCCTTCATAGACAAGCGGAACTGTAATTCCGTCTTCAATGGCCCGTTTCATGGTGTAGTTATGAATCGGCTCGCCAAATGTTTTATAGGTGTTCTTCTTTGCCTTGGCAATAAGAGGTGTGCCAGTAAACGCAATTAGAGTCGCGTTGGGCAAAACCTCTTTCATATAGTTGAACATCGCCTTATACTGTGAGCGATGCGCTTCGTCTACCAGTACATAAAACCTATCGCTGTCCGGTTCAAGATACTTATTGCGATACACTGTTTCGAACTTATTGATTAGAGTTGTAATCACGATATTCTCTTTGTTTTTTAGTAACGCATTAAGTCCCTTACCAGTGGCTGCACGAACAGGAGACATCTGAGAATTTGCAAAGTTATCTCTAATCTGCTTATCCAGATTTACACGATCTGTCACGATAATAAATCTCGGGTTTTCTTGTCCTTTTTCAGCTTGAATCTTTTTCACAAGCATAACCATGGTCAGCGATTTTCCGCTGCCCTGCGTGTGCCAGATGACTCCTCCTTTAGAGGTGCTGCCGTCTTTTCCATTGATCCGGTCCATAGATTTGTTAATGGCAAAGTACTGCTGATGCCGGGCAATTTTCTTGATATTGTTGTCAAAAAGAATGAAGTTTTGCACAAGATCAAGAAGTCTGTGCTTGCTGAGCATTGATGCGGCAACTTTATCCTGCTCTAAGATTGACCCATCAGGCGAACACTTTTTGCAAACCTCATTCTGCCATTCAATATCATCCTCACGCCATTCTACAAAATAATCTGAGCCTGTCCCTCCTGTGCCATACAGCACCTTTTGCGGATTGATGGCCATTACAATCTGAGCAAACTTAAACAGCTGCGGAATATAATCTGGCATCATATTGCGAACATTCTGCTGCACACCTTCTGCAACATCCACACTGGATTTTTTGCATTCGATTACAACAAAAGGGATACCGTTGACCATTAAGACAATATCAGGGCGGGCATAGCTGCCGTTAGGACGCTGAACGCTGAATTCTTCGGTTACTTGCCAAATGTTATTTGCGGGATGGTCAAAATCGATATAATGCAGATCAAAGGACTGTTTTACCGGAATGTCGCTGTCTATTGCAATGCTTTCCTCCAGACTGATTCCCAGCGTTAAATGGTGATAGATTTCCTTGCTGGCCATAGAAAGCCCCTGCAAAAGGGAAGCGTCCAGTTCCTTCACCGCTTTGGTGATAGATTCTCCCGAAAAAAGCAATTCGTGACCATTGTAAGTATAAGTTTGCCTTTGTAGAAAACGAATCAGTTCATCCTCAAACAAAACGGAAGACAAATTTCTTCTTTTACTTTCTGCTTCGCTGCGCGAAACATAGTCGTATCCCATATTGATGAGAAACTGAATCAGGCGGTCCTGGCATTCCGGACGCTCGTTAAAAATAGTATGACTCGGCATAACTCCATTCCTCCCGTATAAGCAGCAATAGCCGGACTGAAAAGTCCGGCTTTTTTGCGCTTATTTTTCTTTCGTTACGCCCTTAAAAGGCTTATTCGAAGATGTTTTGACATCCATAAATCTCCCGGTGTCACTGTCTCTTTTTACCCATAATCCGGTTTTAGGGTTCTGAACTTGTGTTCTATTTTTCACTGCCCCCACACGAGCATTATCACCATAAGGCTTGTTCTTAGCCATAATAGATTCCTCCTTACACTCTCACGATTCCGGTTAACAGTAACTGCTGTATTGCTTTTTGCTGTTGCTTTAAAATTTCAAGCTTTTTGGTCTCAAGACTGTGACGCCGGGTAAATACTTTTATTTTTTCTGCTATTAGATCTTGAGTTTTTCGAGTCGGCAAATAAACAGCAATTTCATAAAATAAATCCATATTTAGATTTCTTCTAACAATACTCGCTCCCTGTTCAGAAGACAATGCGTAATTATAAAGCATCCTCGGAGTTTTCATCAGTTCAGCAACCACAACAGGATTAAAGTCTTTTTCAATCCTAAAAATCTTATATGAAGGTGACACGATTCCTATTTCATACACGTCATTAAAATTTATGTTGCCTAGCCAAAGATTTTGAGGGCTCAATACTATTCGATTGATTTTTAGAACTTTGTAGCCTGTGTTATCTTGTGACGCAACCTGTTTATCGAAATATTCACTTTGCAAATAAAGTCCTTGTTTGGTCGAAGAAATCACTGGGTATTGATTATTTATTTTTGTTCTAATAATTTCTTCATGAATGATTTCTCTTAAAGACCATGGTTTCCAGCCCTTTGTAGGCGCAAGTAATCTTTGGACCAACGCTTTCTTCTGCAATTCCAGCTTTTCAATTAGTTGTCCCTGCAACTCAACGGCTTTGTTCCATTTCAATAGTATTTTTGCAATGCGCTTTTGTTCCGCCTCTCTTGCAAGACAAACGCTCACTCTTGCAAGGGAATCCTGGCTTACATTGATGTGCTGAGATCCGGCTGCGTACTTGATGATCTGCTGACGAACGCCAGTGGTTTTTAAAAGTTCATTCAGATAAACGGGATCATAGTCTGCAATTTTCTTTCCTCTGATGACGAAACCACTATATGTTGCGGTTTTGTCCCGATCCAAATAAACATTTGATTTTCCGGCATCTTCCACAGTTTCGGAACTTCTTTGAAAAAGAATATCTCCGTAGGTTACGCTATAATTGTTTAGTGCCTTTTCGTCTATATCTACCTGCCCTCTGATTGCATCATAGACGATAGGACGCTCGTCCAGGATGTCCATAACGCTGATCATTTTGATACCGCTGTTGAATTTTTCCTTCTCTGCATTGACACCATTTTGGAATTTCAACAGGTCTGATAAGCGTTTTTCTTGCCATTCGCTCGGCACAATCCCTACAACAGCTTTTTTATAGCCGTCAGGAACTTTTCCAGCTTTGATGGCTTCAATCCTTTTCTGTATTTCTTCGGTCATACGCCGACCTCCTAAACGATGAATCCAATTACAATTCCGGCAATTCCAATAATGGTACCGACAGCAAAGGAAACCCATCCGAAAATCTTATTTTGCTTTGCTTCTTTTGCGTTGCTTTCTGCCTCTGCTTTGGTCATTTCATAGAGCTCTTTAAGAGTAGAATAGTTTTCCTTTAACGCAGCATTATTTTCTTTCAAAAGGCTATTCTGCTCTTTCACTTCTTCCAGCTGCCGCTCAAGTAATTCCTTTTGCGCTCGGCTTGCCTCGGCAGTTTCAAAAAGTGCCTCGTCTTTTTTTCTGTTATAATCGGCTATATCGTCCATAGCAGCAGATATCTCGGCTGCCTGGCGAGCGGTATTGGCTAAGCCCAAATCAAAGCGGGGGAGATCTGAAAAATTGAATCCTCCAAAATCACTCATTGTTTTCCGTTCTCCAATTTTTTCTTTTCCATTTCACGCTCTATCTGCTTGATGCTCTTTTCGGGAGTGGGCAAATCTTCCGGCATTGTGCCGCCCAGCTCCTTGATGGTCTTACGCACCTTTGCACCAACTTCATAGTGCGTTCTGTTGGCATTTTCCTTTCCTTGAATGTTTTCACGACGGAGCTTTTCTTCGGTCTGCGTGGCACGGAACAGATTTGCTGCAAGCTCCGTACTGCCCATGTGGTCAAGGATCTTCTGGCTCTTTTTCAGCCCCTTATGCTTATGGATTGCTTTCATGTCCATTCCGCCGTAAAGGCCTTTATATCCATAATTCTGGAAGATGGCGTACTCCAAAGGCTCCACTACGCCCGCTTTATTCGCAGCGTCTGCCAACAGTTTGTTGTGCTTGATCATCTCGTTGCGGATTGCCAATCGGCGCTGTTCTTCTGTCAGCCCATCAAAATCATCAATCATTTCCTGCTGCCTTGTTTTAACAGCAAAATAGGTCTGACCTATAGCAATAACTTCCTTCTTGGGATCGCCGTTCATTACGATCAGATAGCAAGCATAACGGGAAAGCATGATGTCATCAATTTTACGCTCTGCACCAGAGCCGATTTCAACCATTTTGTTGACATCAACAAAATGGTCATGCACATCAAATCCACTGGCTTCGCACGCGGTTTTGGCTTTCTCAATGGCATTATTGAAATTGCGCCACTCGGAATATTCCAATGTAAGCTGTAGTTCTCTGGCATACCAGAATTCCTCGCCATATTCATTGGTATGTTTGATATCTTCAAAAGTCCTCTCGCTATACTTTACAAGATCATTCATAAGCCAAGCTCCTTCATGCACTGCTCCATCTCTTTTTCGAGCGCAGCGATCTGTCCCTTAATATCGGCAATTTCCTTGTTTACGCTTTCAAGGTCAATCAGTTCCTCTTCTTCAAACGTGTCAACATAGCGAGGGATGTTCAAATTGTACTCGTTTTCCTCAATCTCACTGAGAGACGCAACGTGGCTGTATTTCTCCTGCTCGGCATTTTCTCCATTCACAAAAGCTCTGTAGGTATCAACAATTCTCTTAATATCGTTGGGTTCACCGTTGGTCCCGTCGCGCAGTTTGTTCTTTGCCTTTTCCTTTTTAAATTCCTTCGAGGCATCGATGAAAAGGACATCTGTTGTAGTACGGCCTCGCTTAAATACTACAATGCAGGCCGGAATGGATGTGCCATAAAATAGGTTTTCCGGCAAACCGATAATGGCATCAATTAGATTTTTCTCAATGACTGCCTGGCGAATTCTTCCTTCGGATGCGCCTCTGAATAAGACGCCGTGAGGAGCAACAGCGGCAACTCGTCCGTTTCCGCTCATGCTATGGATCATATGTAGCAAGAATGCCCAGTCACCTTTACTGGCAGGTGGGACACCCATATCGAATCGATGGAAACGGTCGAGAGACGGTTCCATCTTGAATTCTTTTTTCTTGCCCTTCTTATTTGCTTTGACTGGCGTTTCATCCTCGTCAACGGAAACCTCTCCACCTGGATTGAAGCCCTCCGCCCATTTGTCCTTGCTGAATGGCATATTGGCAACGATACATTCAAATTTCATCAGGTTTCCATCGCTGTCAAGATGCTGGGGATTGGCAAGGGTATCACCCCAGGCGATATGCGCATCTTTAATATCGTGAATGAACATATTCATTCTCGCCATAGAGATAGCCGAATTGTTTACTTCCTGACCATAGATAGAGACCTTGTCCAATCCACCTTTTTTAGCGGCTCGAATTAGCAAAGATCCAGAACCGCAGGTCGGGTCATAGACGCGATCCTTTTCTTGGGGGGCTACGATTTGTGCCATTACCTCCGAGACTTGCTGCGGAGTAAAGAAACTGCCGGCCTTCTTACCCGCCATAGTGGCGAATTCACCGATCATATACTCGTAAGCATCGCCAACAACATCGGCAGGCACCTCATTATCTTTTGTTTCAATGTGGCTGGGTCTTAAATCTAAATCTGCGAAATCATCGAGTAATGTCCGCAAAAGAGGGTTTTTCTGTTCTTTTTTTCCTAAATTATTCTCGCTGTTAAAGTCGATACCTCTGAAAATTCCGGAAAGGATTGTATTAGAGCTTTCAATACCAGTCAGAGCTTCGCTGATTTTGGAACCGATATCAACAGCGTATTGTTTTTTAGCAGATAATTAAATGTGTACTCTTCCTTCAATACGAAGGGAAGATTTGCAATCTGACGTTCAAGACGAATCCCCTCATAATCTTTTTTTAAGTTTTCAACACTCTCATCAAAAGTATCGCTCAAATACTTCACAAACAGCATGGACAGCACATAGTCTTTATAGTTTGATGCATCAATGTTGTCTCTAAATGTATTTGCACCTGCCCACAATGCGTTTTTGATATCTTCAAACGTGGTTTTCTTGATCGCCATTTCATTTTCCTCCGTTTATCGCGTTCTCCAAGATGCCTTTAGCCTGGGTTAGTTCTAACTCATCTAGTTTCCTTTTTAATTTATAGAGCTCTACACTTTTTTGCCAAAAATCACCTATCGCTCTCTGCTTTTCTATTGGTAGAATCGGAATCTGAATTTCTTCCAAATCGCCTCTCCCGACCGATGGAATTTTTGAGCCAGATAGCGACTGCGTGATTTTGGGAATCTCTGTGTTTAAGATGTAGGCGAGATACTTCGAATCAACCGCTTTCGCGGTAATAATTATCAGATTCCCTGCGGCATAGACATCATCCTCAATCTCATCAATATAGTTTACAAACCAAGGACATATGCGTTTTATGATGATGTCTCCGGTACAAACTTTTGTGGCATCATCAGCTCGTACTTTGTTATCTAAAATAAAGCCATCCACGACATTGTTCTCGAGTAGCTTAATTGGAGTTAGTGCCTTATACATCTTGTTAGTTGTCGCCCTTTGCGCTAAGCACAAACGAATTTCGGCTACATCTTTCAATCTTTTGTTCATAAAATCACCTTCGAAAAAAAGGCCAACGAATGCTGGGCTTCGTTGGCCTTTTCATTAGAATCGGGGGAGTGAGCCGAGGTTGTCCGCTTTAGTATTATTGGAATCAGTTCGGAGATAAGTGTTATCAACCACTCTGACGTCTTCGCCTTCACGCCATCCCCAGATTGGACTATTGTACTTAGTTTTGGTGCAATCAGGGTTGTCATTGATAAAGGAAATCATCTGCGCCTTTGTGCAAATGTTGGTTGCCTGCTCAGTCAAGGTGTTTGTCCACTTCAGCTGAGAAATCACTTCGCAACCGTGTGAATCCGTTTCGTAATGTACCGCATCAATATAGACCATATATCAAGGTCCTCCTTTAAATTTATTGACAAATACGGCATCTTACGTTATACTATTTTTGCGAAAGAGCATCGCAAGATGCCGAGCCCTATGTCCTTACCCAGCGTTAGGACATAGGGCCTTTTTATTTGTCACGAACATTATAACACATCTCTTTTTGCGTGTCAAGTTTTTTTGGTGTAAGCAATTTACATCAAAGTATCGACGAGAATATTCAAGTAATTTTCTCGCTATCTATATTTTATTTTACGAGTATACTCCTTCTCTTGTCTAATCTAAGCTGTGTGTATGCTGAATCTGTTTCATGTACAAATTAATTAATGGAAGCAGAGGATTCGTTTAAATAAAATTCACCAATCACAAAAAGCAAGCATCACCAAGGCGCAAATCTTGGTGATGCTTGCTTCATTCTTATTTTTTCCGGAACTCGTCACATAGTCGCTTCGGCAATTTTCGCAGATAAGAGTTCAGTACGCCAATAGCATTTTCCATGTGGACTTGGGAAATTACATCATTCTCAACCGGAAAGTAACCATATTTGTTCATCAACAGGCGGGCTTCTTCCAGTTTTTCATCATTTCTCTCACGCCGTTTTGTTCCAAAAGCATCACTGCTCAGTGCGTACAGATAGTACGAAAATAGGCTCTGCTTGATCTTCTCCATCACAATTTCAAACTCCATACTGGTGAGAAAATCATTTAGAATTGCCGTATCCTGCTGTGCATATATTTTTGGATCTTCCTCACTGATAGAATCTTCCTTGCAGCGAATCAATTCTTCAATCGCCCCATCGCACAGACCCAACTGCTCAGAAATATTGTGGTATTCCTGTTTGCGAGAGTTAGACAGTCCCAGCAGATACTCCACCGACACATCGTAAAAATCCGCAAAGGCGACCAGATACTCGATGCTCATGCTGCGGGTACGGCCATACAGAGGATGGACAGGATCGTTGATTTCATAATTTTTGAGATTTGTATGGCTGATGTTGACGCCACGCTCTGCAAGCTGCTTGGAAAGCTGTTCAAAGGACAGCTTTTTTTCTTTACGAAGATCTTCCAGCCGCTCTTTGGTCAGCGCCATCCGTGCTTCCTCATACAGCATAAGTATATCCTCCTATCCGTTTATAAACCATAATTTACAAACGCGTGTTTTCTGAAACCAAAATAATTTGTGGTTGATATACCGCATTCAGGCTTTTTCTGCGGTATAATTCAATCGGAGTTTACGGTTTACGTTTATTATAAACCATAAATCTCACAAAATCAATTCTCTACATGAAATGGAGGAAAGCGCATGGAAAAATATCTGCATAAGCTGCAACCACAAAGCTGGGAGGAAAAACAATTTGTCGATTCAAATGACACCCAAGCAAAGGAGAAAAGCCAATGCGCTGATTCGAAAATCTTGCTGCAATTATGACGGCGGCAATTGTATTGCGCTGGATGATGGCGAGCTTTGTGTCTGTGTACAGAGCATCTCTTATTCTCTGTGTTGTACCTGGTTCCGGGATTGGGTTCTGCCGGGTGCTCCGGCTTTACAAGCTGAAATCACCAGTCCCAAAGGATTGAAGCAATGCGCAGAATGTGGTACGCCGTTTCTGGCAAAATCCAACCGTGCCAAGTATTGTCCCGATTGTGCCCGCAAGGTACACCGCCGTCAGAAAACAGCAAGTGACAGGAAACGGAGGTTGAATACGGACAAATAGAGCTTCTAAAAGCCGGATATATGCTCGGTTTCCAGCCTGGCAATCATGGAGGTGAATAGCAATACCCCTTATCACTCAGAAATCACGTTCTAATTGTCCGCATGGAGGTACCTGTCATGGCTACAAAACCCTTTTACATTCATCAGAAGCCACCGGCCCAAAGTTTTACACGACTGCCCAATTTTCTGTTTGAGGCACCAAGTTTTTGCTCCTTGTCAAGCGAAGCCAAACTGTTGTATGCGATGATCCTGCGTCGAACGGATTTGTCCCGCAAAAACGGATGGGCCGACGATTATGGCAAAATTTATCTGTATTACCCCATCAACGAGGTGTGCGAGCTGCTGCACTGTGGCCGTCAAAAAGCGGTGGACACGCTGCGGGAGCTGCAATATGCAGATCTTGTATCCATCAAAAAACAGGGGTGTGGAAAACCCAACCGTATCTACCCAAAACACTATGAAGCGGTTTCGAACACCGACTTCAAGAAATCCGGTTACGGAACGCCAGAAGTCTAAATAATGAATTCGACAAGTACGGTAATCCGCTTTCTTGAAGTGCGAAAACCAGACGGAATATAAAAAGAAAAAGATAAATATACCCAGTTTAATTAGATTCATTCCCTTCCTATCCGAGCTATTTTGTGCGGGCTTTTCCGGTGAAAACCCCGGAAGGGAAGGGATGGGAAAGGAGCTCTATGATAATTATCTCAGGTTTTGAAATTACCTGTTTCCCCTCTGTGTATGGGAACAATCTTTTGCAGCTGTGTATCGTTGAAAAGGAGCGTGAGATGGACTGAGTTGAGCCGGAAAGGTTTTGCTGTTGGGGCAATACACTATGGCCAGCCAAGAAAAACGTCAAAATCCATATGAGATCGAACTGCCACAGTCCATTATTGATTCCTTCGCCCGATTCCTCGCACCTGAAATCCAGAAATTATATGCCAGCGAAGAAGGGCGGAAGGAACTGGAAGCATGGAAAAAGAAGTATTCTGATAAAAGTGAGGAGTGAAGTGAACTTCAAGATAATACGCAAAGGGATGCCCTGTTTTGGGGCATCCCTTTGTTTGGTACAGTAATGGGGGAGGAATGATTTGTTCCATGGGGGGTACGTCGCATTTTGCGACATACCAGTTAGAATCGAGGGTGCAGTATCCTTACGAAGTAAAGAGGTGCGAAATTTGAGCACCCCGTTGGCCCCCTTTTTTGGGGGAAATTATATCGCCGGATGGGGTGGTATATTGCCACCCCATCTTCCAAGATGAGTCTTTTTATTAAAGCACACCAAACACCCCCGCCCTAAAATGGGGGGAAGGGGCAAAACTAGAAAGGTGTGCGATGAGGAGGCGTTTTAGTACCCTCCAAAAAAGCGTTTGCAGAACGCGCAGCCGCAGAATGAATTCTGCGTTCGGCGGGGTTTGGGACATAGTCCCAACAAGCAGAAAAGGTGAGTGTGTATTAACACTCGCATTGCTTGCGGCGGTCTGTCTGTTATGATTGGGTGCTGAATCCCAATCAGGCACAAGTATATAAAAAAGAGGGCCAAGGCACATCAGTACCTTGGCCCTCTGGTTCTGTTTTGACATCACAGCCACACTCTTACGGCAAAGCCGCCTTTGAAAAAGTAGGTGTTCGTGTTATGTCCATCTGGTGGAGGCGGGGGGAGTCGAACCCCCGTCCGAAAACGCTTCCTCGGGAACCTCTCCGGGCGCAGACGGTCATTTACATTCCCTTACCCCGGCGTAGGCCGTCAAACTACAGGGCTTGGTAGCTTCATTGTTCATGGTGCGCTCAAAGCTTTGCGCACACACGTGCACCACTAAACGACGCCCCGTTCCGGCTCGTGGTCCTTCCGGACGGGACGGTCACGGCTTAAGCCGCGACAAGCTCAACGTTATCGTTGTTCTTTAATTTATAAAGAATGCCCGTTTTAAGGTGGCCAGGCGCCACCGCCCGCTATTTCCACTTCCGTGTCCCCGTCGAAACCGGTACGCCCCCTCCCCCCCCCCCCCCCCCCCCCCACCCCCCCCCCCCCCCCCCCCCACCCCAA
>ERZ860009.513-NODE-513-length-17204-cov-1.888390_pt1 | contig 17204 bp, 15 predicted proteins | sample MGYA00510114_ERZ860009 | MGnify/ENA primary metagenome ERZ860009 (study PRJEB30046, sample SAMN00715177) | human gut metagenome | study: EMG produced TPA metagenomics assembly of the A metagenome-wide association study of gut microbiota in type 2... | reverse complement strand
GTGCGCTTCCATGTAACCGAAATTCCGCAGTGTTCCGTTGACATTTACGGTATTGGCAATTAACCGGGCGCCTTGGCTGTTCTGCAAGGTTCCGTCTATATCCGCAGTGCCGACTAATTTGGCGTTGGCATTATTAATAAATCTGCCGCCGAATTGGGTATTGCCGTTGACTGTTAATTTGCCGTTGTTGTGAACCTCTGCACTGTTCCAGCCGTTTAAAGCTCCGAGGATAGTTTCACCGTTATTTTCAAGAACGGCTTTATCAGTGAATGTCGCGTTATCGCTGCGGAATATAGAGTTTTTATCTACTGTCGTCGTACCTCCGGCGGAGGAGTGATTCTTGACAAGATAATCACCGGCAGCGATCTTCAATTCTCCGCCGTTGGACAGATTGACCTCTGCGGCCTGACCCTGATAAAGGGAAGAATCCTTAATGCCGAGACTGCCCAGAATCAGTTTTGCACCGTCTCCTACAGCAGAAATAACTTTTTCGGCAAGATTGAATCGGTTTCCTGATCCGTCGGATTTGCCGCCGATCAACGTCAGTTCTTTTCCGTCCTGAATTGTAGTGCCGGTTGCTTCATTGATACCGGTAAAGCCGGTGTTGTTCCGCAGCCCGGAATTACCAACAACCACAGCTCCGTTTTCAGCCTCGAGCTTGCGGTCTACGAAAATGACATCGCGAAGGTGTTCAACATTGTCATAAAGTTCGTTGGTTTTTGCGACCGTGAGCTTATCATCATGTGAAACGCCCGCTATCGTGCCTTGGAACTCAAGGGTCGTTGCACTTCCAAACTTAGTTTTGAATGCCTTTGCCAAATCGTCGGCTTGAGTCTGGGTAAGGTTCACGCCGGTAATGACGATTTTTCCGCCGGTAAACGAGGCATGATTAATTAGCTTCTGAGCAATTGAACCGGGGGCATACTTAGTGAAGAAATCATTCAAACTGGATTTAACTTCTTGCGGTAAAACCGAATTCAATCCAACATAATGAAGTTCTTGTTGAGCGGTCGTCCCTAATGAATCGAAGACGTTAAATATGTTGTTGGTTTGGACAATTCCACCGCTTACTGCCAAAACGCCGGAAGGGCCGAAAGACCACACCCCGTCATGTGTGTTGAGCGTTCCGGAAGTATTTAACTTATCCGTGAAATTAACTGCACCATAACTATTGATAGTCCCGTAGTTAGTGGTTTTGGCAATTGTTGCATTACCGTTGAAGTTTGCAGTACCGTAATTGTTGAGATTCTTGTACCAGCCGCCGTTGACAGTTAAAGTTCCTCGGTTGTTGATGTTTCCGCCTTCAAAGTTCGATGTAGAAGCCCCGAGACCGGAAGCGATATTTACGATGATATCTCCCGAAACTTTGGAGGCATTAAATGAACCGCCGTTATAGTTATAGGTGCCGCTGCCTGTTAACTTAGAGGAAAAGTTTCCACCGGTTTGCGTCACAGTTCCGTTGTTAATAAGGCTGCCGTTTCCGGCATTGACATTCCCGCCCTGCAAATTAAATGAACCGGTATTTATCCAATTACCATATGGATTGATAGTTCCCCCGGTCATGTAGGTATTGCTGCGGGTTTGAAGATTGTTGTGGACGTCAACACGTGAATTTCCATTGATATGGAAGGGTCCGTCAAAAACCATCCCGGAGCCGTTGATAGAAAGAACGCTGTTGCCTTCTTGGACAAAGGTTGTGTTAGAGAAGCCTCTTCCGTTGATAGTTATGGACGAAGAGTCCTTCAGCCGAAATTCTGTAAGGTTGTTACTTCCGTTTGTACCACCGCGCGTAAGATTGCCGATCTCGTCGTAGTCACCGATATAAAGGGAGCCGGTGCTATTAACCAGAATGGAATTTGATCTGTCCCAAGTAAAGTGACCTAAATCCCCACTGTTCCATGAATGAAGTAACAGATTTCCGTTAACGGTAGTAACGGTATTGTCCGGCCCGATGTTAAAAGCTGCTCTACCTCGAACGGACCAAGAAACATTGGAACCCGCACCTACAGTGTAATTGCCGTGCAGATTTAATGAATAATCCTGTTCGGCATAGTCTAGGTTCTGTCCGGCTGTTGATTCCCCTGCATAAATATGCTTATAAATGGCGTATGAAGGCGTCGATGCAAGTGCTAGTGCTAGTCCGGCTGTGATAACTGCCGCTTTTCCAGTGTTCTGGCTTGCTGCCGTCATCGCTTCGGAAACAGCGACAAAGCAACCCCGGCGTTTGTTCCAAACTTTTTAAAGATTTTGTTCATAGATCCCCCTCGGGATTTGTTCTTTATTCGGCTTTGGCCGTTTCTTTCGGAGTCGGTGTCAGAACCAGAGAAAGCACTTCAAAAGCAGCTATTTCTTCAATGCGGACATGAACTTCGCGCTGTCCTTTGAATTCAATGAACTCTTTCTTCGACTCAAGAGCTTTATCTTTGGGTTCTTCAGCCGGTTCTTCGGATTCACGCTTATCAAGGGCTTTTTTCAGGTCTTCAATTTGCTGGCAGTTGGTTCCCGGATCATCGACTTTGAAATCAATGACGAGATTGGTTCCGCTCTTCAGGTAAAGAGCGAGACGCTGGATGTAGATTTTTTCTGGCATTGTTTTTCCTCCTTAAGGAAATGAAGTTGGTTTGGGAAAGGGTTTTCGGAAACCGAAAGCCTTTTCCTAAGGAAACTGAGGAGGAAAAAGGATGCAAAAAGCCGAACCGTCCTTTAAACAGGAAAGTTCTAATCTCGGGATTTTTCTTTTGTTATTCATAACGATTTCTTCACAAATCTTGGCAGGACTGTTGCTCACGTTATGAACGAAAGAAATACGATCACCGCTTTCGTGCGGGGCAGGACAAGTTAAAATTCGATTGACCCGAGGGCTTCTTTGTCCTGCCAAGGAAGAAGCCGTCCACTCGTTAAAGTGGCCGTGAGCTCTCGGGTCTAAACTTTTACGTGGTCATCTTCGGCTCCACCTCCCGCTCGATCCAGCTTTGAAGCTCGCCTAAATGCTCGGAACGCATTTTTTGAATTTGTTTTCCGCATTTGATCGTGGCTTCGTAGAGGCAGATCTTCTTCATGCCCGTAAGTCCGGGCTCTTTTCTGTCACTGACGACGCTCAGTGAAACGTTGGGATATTCTTTGTTGTTGATTCTCATAATTTCTCCCAGCTGGCGGCTAAAAAAGGAATAGAAAACAGCGCCACTGTCGCGGAAGACAGCACTTCCGAAAAACATCCGAGGATATTTTGGTTGCCCGAGGAATGGGCCGAGGATGATAGATGGGGTCGTTTTTGCAGGCGCGAAAATGTCTTTCCGTCAGCAGACTTTTGGTTAATCCTGGGGGATGGATTAAACCTGCTGACCGAAAAGGTACGGAGAAATCCAGTCAATAAAATTTTTGTACCAATATTGAGATGAAACAGTGTTGTCGGACTATTGTTGCTCATCTTTCCCCCAAAAAATTATTCTTTATGAGTAGGATATCGAGGAAAAAATAAGACTCTCGCAGAAAAATGGGGCAAAACCGTCAAATTTGATACACAGAAAAAAAGGAAAAAGAAATGGACGGAACAATAGGTCACAAGAAGAATTTGCGAAGTTCTGCAAGATGAGCGAAATGTCCCGTCCACAAGCCGGACTTAAGTTGTCTATTGAACTGTTATTTCCGTTGTGTCGAAAGAAACAACTTCATAATGATTGATGATTTCCGCTCCGTCGGCGGTCAGTAATGCTTCAATAATCGTCGGGGCCTGATAAAGTCCCATTGCACCTGCGATACAAATAGCAAATGCGATAAGTGACTGTCTGGCAACACCAATAATAACACCGACCAAAACAATGGCGATGGCAATAATTCTTCCTAATGTGCCTTGCGTCCAGTCTTTTAATGTTGTCCAAACGTCTTCAAATTCCTGACCTCCGTCACCTGCGTAAACGTCTGGAGCGAAAACAGCGCATCCGACGATGAAGCATACGCCTAACAATGGTAAAAGACTCAAAAGTCGATTTGTTGCTGAGGCTTTCATTGATTACTCTCCTATGAAATTAATGTGATCTGTTCTGCTTTAAAAGTTCGAGATTGTTGACAGTGGGCGGATTCGAAATGTTCTCTGCCTGTCTGCGTTCATTCGAAGTTGATGAAGTTGCGGTTCGCTGTACAGGAATTTTCTTCCCAGCGGCTGGAAATTCGAGCTGTTTTTCGCCTGTGCGGGATTCATAATCCACTTGCGGGGCTCGATTTCCGTATATACGTAACCGGGAGCATTTAAGTCTCCGTTCAAATCCGTATAAGACGCGATCCAAATACGCATGACCATTGATGGTGTCCTCACCGGCACAGGCGAATAAGGAAGTTTCGGCGTCACAAAATTCTGAACGATGATGTCGTCGCCAACAATCACCTGACCGTCAGTTTCAACGCCGGCCGGAGTTTTCTGCATTGTTGTGTAAGGGGCATAAACTTCCTTTTCCTTACCTGCTGACCCAAACACTACATTGGTTTTATCGCCGCTTCCTGATAAGACATAACCGTTTTCGCCGCCGTTGACGGAATATTGGTACATCTGACTTGTGCTCATGCACTTCGGGTCACCCGGCATACCGGAACAGGAGAAATTTTCTTCTCCTACGTTTAAATAAGCGCACCCGGATAATGCAAATGCGGAAGCCAGAGACGCCATTGTCAAAATTGTTCTTCTCATGGTTCCTCTCCTTGAAGGATTGTTGTTTCCCCGTTTTTTGTTATTGACGAATCTTGTTCGGCTTTAAGGACCGCACGCGGATGCTGCGAGTCCGAAATACCTTGAAAACCTTCCGACGCCAATAGAAATACGCCCATCAAAAGAACCATCGTTACGATCATTCCCATAAACAACAGGAGGTAAAGGCTCGTTTGGTAAAGATGATCGTATTCATTCTTTCTTCTTCTCATCTGGCATTTCCCGCACGAATAACCGGATTCGACTGAACGGTCGGAGTTGAAGTATTGGCATCGCTCAATTCATTCAGATTTTTCAAGCGAAGCTTTGTACCGTTTGTCACGACAATATCGACTCTTCTTCCGGCGGTAATTTCCACAACGGGGAATATTTGCTCTGCCATCTTGATGTAGAAGTCAGCCACCTTTTCAAGCGCTTGAGAAGCGCCTTGGGCCGCTGCACCGCGAGCCAACCCGGAGTTGAAATTGTTTTGATACTGAACCGATCCTCCGATTGATGTTGTATCCAAGACAGATACGGGCGTTACATCAAAAGCCTTTGAGACCCCCGAGGCAAATCCTGCAATAAGGGTTCGGGCAATCATCTGACCTTGTTTGCTTACCAGTCGTCCCTTCATGCCCGCTTTACCGTCTTCGCCTACGACGTAACTCGGAAACTTAGTCTCCAGAACGGCTCCGTCGTTTCTGACGCAAGAAAGGTATTCACCTCGCAAGAACGCTCTTTCGCTAGACAAATCTCCGTGACCGCTAACGAGTACGAAGCAGTCTTTGATGTCACTGGTAAAACGGTTCGGCAAAATCGCTTCTTTCTCAACTCTCAAAAGAGCCGGCATCGGTTCGCTTCTGGCAGAAGTAGATGTCGAAGCGTCAATGCCGTTTAAGAGCATTGCTGAAATGATCGAGCCTGTGGGCATATAAAACTCGATTTCTTTGGGTGCGGCTTCGCTCTTTTCTTTAATTCGATTCGCCCTTTCGCGTTTAACTTTTTCAGGAGGAGCCGCATTGATGACATGAATCGTCATAGGCTTTGTCTTTTCAACCACTGTCTCCTCTTCTTCCGAATCCTCCTCTACAGATGATCTGGGTGCAGGTGCTTGAGTCTGTGCAGTATTCACAGAGCTGAAAAGTTCAGCAGGATCCGTCACTCCGCGATTTGATCGTATGCCGGTTGAACTCGTTCCGGAGGAAAAGCTGCGTTCGCGGTCACTCTGCGCTTTCGGTTCTTTTTCGTTTCTTGCTCCGGAGCGATTGGCATTCGAACCGCGCTGCTGGTTGTTTTGTTCGGCTCTTCGAATATCCTGTCTAAGCTGAGAGTTTGTATTCTCAGACTGAACCTTATTTCGCGAATATCTTTTTTAATACTTGCGAGTTCTTTATCCAGCTCCAAATTACGATTTTTTTGTTGCGCTTCCTGAGATTCCATATATTTTCCAAGTGAATTGGAAAGTTCTGTAATTTCACGGCGCATTCTTTGAACGGAGGCGCTTAACCCGTCAATACCAAGCTGTCTGGTATTCGTATCGGTAAGGACATTTCTTTGAACGTCGTTCTTCGGAGCTTTATCTTTACTAGCAGGAGAAAACAACATCTCGGAGGCGGATGCGAAGATTATGACGACTCCCGCTGCTCCCAATAATGCAAACAACCGTTTTTTACCCGGACTAAGCTCTGAGAAAGATTTCTTTTTTTCTACCATCTTTGCTCTCCCTTAGCGGTTGTTGAATTGAGGTCTGATTAAGTATGGTCTTTCGGGAGCCTCGATAATCTTTCGAACCTCTTTCATCACCACATAAACTTCTGTTGACTGGCCCGGATTCAATACATGCAATGGCCATGTTGCAACTGCCGCAGCTCCCCAGTTACCGCAGGATGTCTCTTCAAAAATGATGGTTTCTTTCGTTATGTTTTTTGCGGTACCGACGTAAATATCGAGGTTGTGGCCTGTAAGTCTCTGGCCGTTTAAAAAGTCAAAAGCAAGTCCGGGCTGCTTACAGCTCGGAATGTTTCTTGCCCCTCGGACCGAACCTAATGAGTAGCCGGACGGGATTTTTCCCAAAGCCACTTCCCGCAGCATCGTCCGTATTGTTTCCACATACGGCATTGAGCGCTCAAAGCTTTCTGCTTCGTAGTTATCCTCGCGCATTGAGTCGTTTGCGACCATGCCGGGATTCTTGTTTAATTGAGCAGCCGAACCTCCGGCAATTTCCAAAAATACCTCTCTGGGCGGTATTTCCCGAGGAATCATGGTGACGGACAACGCCTGTTCTTCCGAACCTTGTTCCGTAATAAACATAGAAGAAGGTGTGCTTTTATCGGTGGAAACGTAAATCACGTTTCCTTTTACGCAGATTTCTCCGCAATTTCCGCTTTTTGCGCTCCCGCCCGTCAGTGAAGTCGAAATAATCTCAGGATTCCTAAAGGGTGTCACGATTCGGTTGGTCATATTGATCGCAATCGGGATCAATTCATTTTGCCCGGGCGTCAGCGCGATTCTCGTAGCATTATTGATTTTCAAAACGCGATTGGCTTGGCTGCTTTTGACTCTTGTCTGGGCATCTTTGATCGCTGAATCAACATTGCCGGAGATATTGGTCCTTCTAACACCGTTGGGAACCGAAGGTATGTCGTTTTCATCCAAAGAAGCTCCGTTGGAAGCTAAAGAGGTTCCGCCGATAACGGTCGTAAAAGTCAATCCGAGCAGCGCAGATACAATTTTTTTGTTCAGCATCTTATTGATTTTCCTTTTCACGTTGCTTTGCTTCACGCTCTTGCTGACGCTTCTGCGCCTGCTCCATGCGTCTTAAAACTTTGCCTGTACGGGCTGTACCGGAATAAACGGAAATTTGTTTGAAGAGAGGAAGATAGTGGTTTACGTCAATTACAAACTCGAACGTCATCTCTTTTCTGATGCCCTTTTCTTCATCTCCGTTGACGTAGTTGGAAGCACCCGTCGTATATGAATTCCCTTTAACGAAAACTTTGTTTGTTGAGGCTTCATATTCGACTGTGCGCGGCATGAAAGACTGAGAGATCCGGTCTTCTTTCAAGGACTGTGCCTGTTCAAGGGCTCCCCTGACGGTATCGTTATAAATGGACGGATCAAGCAAAGGCTTTAATCGCTCCACCACAAAGTCAACATTGGAAGGAGTAATGTTGCCCATCAATTCGGCAACCGCCAAACCCCAAGCCTCTTTATAGTTTCTGGTCGCCTTCTTTTGCTCAAGCTGTGCAGTTTGCGTCAGCGTCCAAGGCTCAAGGACAACTATTGTTTCTTTGGTAAAAAGAAAACATCCCAACAGAATATTTGCCCCTACAAGCCCTAAGCAAAGCCTTTTATAGAACTTAGACTCGCTTTGAAGACCCGTCCAACTTTCCTTGAAGTTGTTAATGTTCATGGTATGAAATTCCTGATAAACGGATTAACAAACTGTTTACTTTTGCAAACAGGAACTCCGTACCAATACAAATAATGCAGAAAGAAACCGTCAGGGTTGTTATCTCTGACACGTTTATATTGACTGGTCATAAAGAGGCCGATGAGCATACAAAGAAGCATCTGTCTGACCATGATTCCAATGCACATTCCAAGAAGAATCGGTGCTATCTCATCAACAGACCATAACAAGAGGTGCGGCGGCTCATCCGCGTGTCTTGGGATTTTTACTCGTTCCATGTTTTCAAAATGAAATCTTCTTTCCTAACATTGTCGGAAAGAAAACTGAAACGATCCGCCTAATAAATGCACGGATTCAGATTTTTTGAAACAGAGAAAAAATAAAAAATCCTTTTGGGATAAGAAAAAAATGGCTAACAAACGGACAGTGGTGTTGCCAATTCCGTAGTGCTGCGGTCTCAAATTTGCATTAGCTCTTTTGTGGGCTGGCTATTAAATATATTGATCATTGACGGCAGAAAACCAACCGTCTCAATAACGTAACCCATCAAGTCCCAAGGAAATTTTATGAACAAAATTTTCAAATCCATTTGGAGCTGGACGCGCTCCTGTTTTGTAGCTGTATCCGAAGCTTCTAATTCCCACGCTAACGGAAGAAACAGTACGACTTTAATAAAGCGATCCAGAGCCTTTCATTTTTGCAAACTCAATAAGACAGTTCTCGCTTTAAGCATTCTTTGCGCTTTGCCCGTTATCTCGGAAACCGCTTTCGCTGACGGATGGGACCAAACACTCGTCAACGACAGCTCTTTGGGAACTTTTGTCGGAGATGCTCTTGTAATTGGCCAAATAGACAGATTCATGAAGCAGGAAGCGAACGTTTTAACGCAAAGCAATCTCATCTACAAGAATGTGACCGGTACTCCAAACGGTCTTTATATCAATGATGGGAACAGTCTTAGTTTAGTAGGGTCAACTGACGGAATTCTTTTGGCTGACGGCCCTGTTTCCATTTACGGGCAAAATTCAACACTTGACAAGTCGAAGTTAATCATCGGCAATCAGGAAACCCTTGCACCTACAAAAGGCACCATTAACGCAGTTTATGTCGGCATGAATCCCGACAAAATGCACAATGTCTCCCCCGAAGGAGAATTACGCTTCAGAAACGGTGTATTCACTGTAGGAAAAATTTACACCCAAGCATCGTCGTTCAGTGGTGGTGTTTATGTAGATAATTCTGCCAGTGTCTCAGTAGATAACCTCTATCTGGATGTCGTCGGCTTTTTACAAAATTCCGGAAAACTGCATATTGCGAATGTGGAAATGGCCCGGCCCAATTTGCATCAAGCAGAAATAATTAACTTAGGCGAGTTGACAGCTGAAAAAGTTGATATTTCCGGATATCTTGAAAATCAACGTTCGGCCCAGATCGGCAAACTAACCCTTAGAGAGGGCGCACATATCAATTTAGCCGACATTCCTTCCGTAAATCAGAAAGGTGCCGAATTAGCAGTCAATGAACTTAACATTGAAGGTAATTCAATAGCGGGCAGCAACTTAAAAATAAGAGGCGCCCTCACAAATAAGGGCAAGCTTACTGTAACAGGAAACGCTAATGTAACAGGCGATCTCGTAAATGAAAGCCCTTCACTTTCTCTCCAAACTTTGTTATTGAAAACAGACGGTACTGATGGGAAAGACAGCGGAACATTCGAAAACCGCCAAGGAGCTGTCACAACACTCGCAGCATTGATTTCAGAAGCCGGTTCAACCGTCACAAACGACGGCAATATTAAGCTGAGTTCCGGCTCAACGAGTGCCTCCACAATTTCGGGTACTTTTAAGAACAACAATGCTGCGGAATTTTACGATCTGGCTTTGGAAACCGGTTCTACTTTTGAGAATGCCGGGACAACCACAGTAAAGAATCTTCTGAGCTTGAAAGATGTCAATTCGTTGAAAATGAATTCGGGTTCTTTAAGCACTAAGAATGTAGATTTCAATTTTCCCAATAAATCGGATGCCTTGGATCTTCGTAACGGTTCTTTGAAAGCAGAGTCTTTAACAGTCAGCAAAGGCAATGTTCTTTTGAGCGACTTTTCAAGCCCGGATGCTTCTGTAAAGACTTTAACCGACGGTTCCCTTTCGGCAACGACTCTCAAGGCTAAGGAAGTAAACAACAACGGAGTTATTGCCGTCAATTCTTATTATTCTGCAAAGACTACAAATAACACAGGAACCTTTTCACTCGAAGACGGGGCTTATTTCCTCGATAAAGAAGATACGTTTGATAACGGCGGCACGATTCAGAGCAATTCGGCTATCACTGTCAATGGGAGCCTGGCAAATGCCGGCGGCATCAGAACTCCGAACCTAGTTCTTTCCTCTACAGGAAAATTCATTTCTTCCGTAGATTCCAATCTTTCCGCTCTTACTGCTGAAAAAGGTTCGGAAATCGTAATCAGCAGGAACCCTTTGAGCGCTTCAACGCTTAATTCCGATGGAGCCTCGATCACCGTAGAAACGGCTCCCTCAATGTCGCGAATCTCAACGCCAACGGGGGTTCTATCACTGTAGAAGAAAACGGCTCCATTAAGACTAATAATCTTCAGGCTGAGGGAGTCACCTATACACAACACGGAACAAACGGAATCACATCACAAAACGGATGGTTCACGGACTCCACTTTGAACCTTCATGCCGGAACAATCAACGCCGTCGATATTGGAGGAACGCTCGGAAACAACACCTACAATATTTCCGGGTTAAACAGCGTCCCGCCCATCAATGACTCTGACTCTCCGGATAAAAAGAATCAGTACAAAGATTCTCTGACACAGCTTATTGCTGAGGAAATCACAAGCGAAACCGTGGTTAACATTGCATCCGGCTCGGTTTTTGATGTGGACAAAATCAGCTTGAACGGCAGCAAACCGACTATCAATCTGAGAGGCGGTGCCCTTCAAACTTCCAGCAGCCAACTTTTCACAGGTGCAACGACTGAGGCCATCAAGATTGACGCCTCGGCTCCCGGCCAAACGGTAGAACTCCCGGCAGGTACTCTGGTTTCCACTTCTGTCGGAGCCGTCAAATCTTCCATCGGCAGCGGCCTTTCGCTTGAGAGCGGCAACCTCGTTATTGATGACGCCCATTATTCAGCAGATCTCGTTTCGAGCGTTGCAAAAGAACTTCAAAAGATTTACGGACGACTGGAGAGTATTACCCTTAACTTCCTGGGTTCGCTTTCCGGAGTTTTCAATATTGAAAGCGCGAAACAGTTAGCATCGAATTCAGCTCCGGTCGTTCTCAATACAGTCACGCTCTATAACGGCGCTGACGAGACATCTCCCGTTTCTTCTTTGCAGGTCGGCGGATCATCCCCGGCTTTCGGTCAGCATTTTGATGCGAGCATGGGATTCAAAGACATCGCTTCAGCTGACTCTGTGGTTATTGCGGGCGGTAAGGAATTGGTCTTGGTTGGCAACTCTGTCAGTTCTATTCCTGACGCTTCCTACCGGGATGAAACAAGCAAACTCCTGAAGGATTCCTCTGACGGAGGCCGCGTTTGCGTTACAGAAGGAACTTTCACTCTTGGAACGCACGGAGCTGATACACCATCCGTGGGCTGGATCAACTCAGCCGAACTCCAAGAAAAAGGCTCATTGAACCTCAAGAACGGAGAATTTGCTGTTTGGAATGTTGACTTGAGCGGTAAAGCTGACATTGCTTCCAACGCTTTGCTGCACGTTAATATCCTCAATGTTAATAAAAATGGGACCCTGACAAACAACGGAAAACTCGAACTGGAAGATAACGCAGGAACCGCAGCCTCTTTCGTCCAGCAGGGAACTGTTTCCAATAAAGCAAACGCTCTTTTTGATACTTCAGCACTGTCAGAAACAATCAACGAAGGCTCATTCCATAATGAAGGTGAAACCAAGAGCAACGTTTTGACCAACAAGGCACAGGCCGTTTTCGAAAACAGCGGAACTGTCAACGCTTCATTGCTGAATAACGCCGGAGTGTTTAAGAATTCGGAAAGCGGAAAAGCATCTTTTGCTAACGTTTCTGTTTCCGGTGAGCTTTCCAATGCCGGGACATTCAATGTTGCCGAAGGTTGGAGATTTCCGGAAACCTCACTAACAACAAATCCCTCACTGTCGGCTGTGCCGAGATTTCCCCTGACGGAGAATTGGTCAATTCCGGCAACACAAACGGAAAAACTCTGGTTCTCAACGGTATTCTTCACAACTCTGGCGCTTCCTCTTGGGAAAATATCGAAATCAATGAAGGAAGCACGCTTGATAACAAAGGATCGTTGGAAGCGAAATCGGGATTCACGGTCGCGGCTTCAACCGCTGCAGTAAACGATGGCACTCTTAACGCCTCTTCTGCCGATACCAAGCTGCTCGGCAATCTGGAAAATCGTGGAAGCGCTTCTTTCGGCACGCTCGAAATCAGCAAAGACGCCTCCTACGCGAACTTCGGAAAAGACAATGGCAATGTCCTCACCGTCGGTGAAGGAGCTGAGTTCTACAACGAAGGAACTTCCGGATGGAACAGCGTTGCAGTAAACAAAGGTCTTTTCGAAAACAAAGGACAGATGACGGTAGCCAACCTGACTGTCAAAGATGCAATCTTTAACGTCACGGGAGGCTTACTCAAAGCTGCAAATGCTGATGTGACGGGAACCTCGATTGTCGTGGGTAAAAATTCAATGCTGAAGTCTGCATCTGAAAATGCTTACAGCAAAGCTGAATTTGCAAAGGTTTCGGAACTGAACAATCCCTACTTTGTAAAGGAAGACGGCGACCTGGGACTTGGCGCCAACTCTCTTGATTTTGCAGCCGGCATCGGTGCTCCGATTGGAACAGGACGCCTAACCGTTACACAAAACATCACTACAACTTCCGCCGGAGGTATCGCTGTAGGAAACGGTACGTGGACAAGTGAGGCGGATCATGCTGATCTCAGAGCGGCAGCCTTGTTTTCGGAAAAGGATCAACAACCGTCATTGACTCCTCAATCCTCACCAACGGAAAGAGCGCATTTACCGCAAACGACGAAAATGCCAAAGTTACAGTAGATCCGACCGCGACTCTGGTCCTTGGCAACCTCAAGGATTCCGGTGAATACACTATCGTCAAAGGTTATGACACAACCGGCAACACGGATGCCAACGGCTGGACGGGCGGGTGGACAGGCGAGAAATTGATTGCCTTGTCTCAAGACGGTACGGGCGTCAATTGGAAACTTGAGCTTGTGAATGAATCTTCTCAGATTCGCGTTCAAGCAACTCTCTCTGACGTAAGGACTGTTTACCCCGATCTGGTCATTCCTACTATCGCCAACAGCGAAATCAAGAAAGCCGAAGAAGGTTTTGCATTTAACGTTCTTAAGGACAAAGAACTTTCCGTTGCGAATAAGACAGAGCTTCTTAATTCCGCAGCGAATATCCTCACCGTCGGCGGTGCGACTGCCGTATCGCTGCAAGACCTCAACACAGCGGTAGATTCTCTTGACAGTCGTTTGTCGATGGCGGGAGACGCTTTCCTGAACGGTTTGATGCGCCAAGAAGGTCGAGGAACCGATCTCTGGATTGACCTGAAAGGAGGCAAGCAGAAGTTCAAGAGTCTTAGTTCTTCCGGCTTGAGCAAGCACGGCTTCGATACAAACTCCTTCGGTTTTGTCATGGGTTTCGACCGTAAGCTTGAAGGAAAACCGATTGTTCTGGGAGGCGCTTTCAGCTACAACCACGGATCTTTGGATTCTTTAGGCAATGTGACCAAGACAAAGAACAAGTACGACTCGTTCGGTTTGCACGCATACGGTGCTTATGCCCCTCTTGAAAAACTTAACCTTATCGGAATGCTGAGTTGGATGCACAACTCTTCCGATATTTCCCAGCACGTTAATGCTGCAGGTATTGAAAAAGCAGAGGCGGATGTTAAGAGCAACCTCTTTAGCGTTTCAGCAAGAGTCGAAAGTTCCATTCCCGTAGGAAAGACATCTGTCGTTCCGCACGCCGGCCTTCGTTATGTATGGTCCAAAGCCGATAAATTTGACACCAAAGTCAAGGGAAAGAAGATTTGGAGCAATAAAGCCGATTCTGCAAACACGTTCCAAATGCCAATCGGTTTAGCAGTCAGGGCCGACCTTTCGACAGCCTCGGGTTGGGTTGTCAGACCGCAAGCCGATGTTTCTCTTATTCCGCAGTTCGGTGACACAAAGGTAAAGACCAAGCTTACAAACGGCTATGGAGCATCGGACAGCGTTGAAGGAGATTTCTCCGGCAAGTTCGGCACTAAGGTAAGCATTGGCGTCCAAGCAGAAAAAGGACGAGCAACCTTCGGAGCCGGCTACGGGTTCATCGGCGGTGCAAAAGGCAAGCAGGATCATCTTTTTAAGCTCGAGGCAAGATTCCGCTTTTAGTCACTAATTTTTGTAGTATTTTCCTTGGGTGGCCCTAGAGGTCGGGGCCAAACTTAAAGCGAGAGGTGTAAAAAGCCTCTCGCCTTTTTATACAAAAAGTTGTTGATCAACAATTTCGTAGGTATTATACCTTAGCCTTTTTACGGTATTTAATTTCTAAGATCTGGTTATAGACGTTTTTGGATGTTCGCAACGGACACTGCCGCCAAAATTCCGCAAATCATAAGAATTGCCGGATAGATCAATGGCGTCATGGGGATCGGAGCTACGATAAGCGTAAGTAGAATAACCAGCAAAGCCTTGATGGTCGCAACAGCATAGATGTGTTTCGTCGGCGACGCATAATCGAAATTAGTTCGCTTAATGTTACGAATCTGCCAGCCGTGATTGATTGCCGGAAAAACAACAATCGGAATAAACGGAAGCCAGAGAAACAAGACCCACATACGAGTAAAAAGCATATAAAGGCCGCGCCAAAAAGCTTCAAGACGCTCGTGCATATACTTGAAAAGGTAATTCCCGAACTCTTCCAAGCCTTTTGATCTGGCTCTTTCTTCATCGGTCGGTATGAACATATTTTCGAGCGTCCGGTGCATTTCCCAGTCCACAGCTATGGTTCTGTACCAATCAGCAGCATGACTGTAAACGTAATCGGAACTTGTCTGACCAAGAGCTGAAGTGACGAGCCTGTGTTCGGCTTTCATGGCTGTTTCTACGGTGCTGACCTTAACCACCGCCATCATTGCAACAATCAGGGCTATGTAAAGCCAAACGTATTTTGAGATTTTCGATTGAGCACTCGGCATTTAGTTTCTCCCCATTTTGTCGGATTGAGGTTCCCTTACAGCCCAAGAGGGTGCCTCCGTCATCTCTTCAAGACTCTTCATATCCTCATCTTCGAGTTTGACGCCATGCTGTCCTGCTTTTGATTCAGGATTCACGGAGTTTATTTCGCGATAAGTTTCTTCGATCCTTTCGCGAACTTCTTTGATCTTTTCTTTGTTTTCGACGACGATGGGGATTCTGCCTTTTACGGTAGTTCCGCCTGAGATGAAAGCCAGATATTCCAAATTCGGAAGTAAAGCATAAAACTGGGGAGCAAAAAGCGGCACTTCTTTTTCCATCAGACTCTCCGTCAGATGCCCGGAGTGCATAAGCGGTTTATCCAAGGCTCCTCCTACGCCCTGTCCCCGAGTCACGTATCGAATTACCGTCTTCGGCATATGTTCGGAAAGATATTTCTGAGTGGACAAATCTGTTGTTCTCAGGGCGAACTTATTATTGATATTGCCGAGAATTTGATTGGCTTTATCTGCTCCTCCCATTTTTGCGGCAAAGTCGGCAATTGTCTGTGTGGCAACGTAAAGCCTCAACGCAGCACCGCGACCTTTATTGAGCAGCTGAATAAACGGCTCGTTCAACACTTCCGCAGCTTCGTCCACAAAAATATTTACCGGACGCATTTTGTCGGGATCAACGAAATTGAACGAGCGCCCGCCACACTTGCCAGATCGGAAAGAATCAAAGCGCCGACCCGCTGCCCAACTTCTGCGTCAGAGAGGGAATCTAATCCCAGCCAGAAGACAAACTGCTCGTTGACGATGGAGCTTGAATCGAACTTTGGCCTTGGATTCGGAAAATCATCCGGGCTCAAGAGTTCGCCCATTTTCCCGTTGGTGAGCATTCCGAGCAACGGAAGAAGGTTCGTAATCATCTTGGAGAAGTGCGCCTGATCGTGTTCAAAAATGCTTAACAGACCGCTCAACTCCCTGCTGGGATGATCCTTGGCAACATTTTCTTTGTAGTATTCGGCGTGAATCTCCGCTTTACGACGGTGAAGAGGTACTGTCGGAGTTTTATTCTGAGCTTTCAACCCTTCGTATGCTCTTTCGAGACGGTCGATCTTATCGTCCAACTCATCAAGGTAGTCTTTCTGTTCCGGAGGAAGATGTTCCAAATAAGACCTTACGGCGCGGCAAAGTAATTCATCAACACCATTTTCCACATACCCTCTGAGTTTTACCAGAGACGGCTTCTCATCACACAAAATCATTGCGTCCGAGATGCTTGAGAGCACGTTCCACGCAAATGATGAGAAAGAGGAGCTTGAGCCTTCGGACGGCATGAGAGAAGTAATACGGGAAGCAATTTCCGTACTTCTCGTAAAGTTCTTCAAGGGATCAAGAGCCACCGATTCGTCAGGGTGCGCAGGATGAAACCAAATAAAGCGGTGCTCAATACCGTTGGCCTTGCAAGCTCTAAGGGCATTACTCCGCAATTCCTTATCGCCCTTCGGGTCAATGATAATGACGCCCTCACCTCTGCTTATTGCCTGAGAGATGAGCATATCAAAGAGACGAGTTTTCCCTGACCCGGGCACGCCTGTAATCAAAGTGTGACCGTTGGTGTGTGCAAGAAGCTGCCAAAGGTCGGTTTCTTTCGGTTCCATTCCGTGCAGCCAGCCCATTCCGAAATTGTGGGCACAGCCACCGTCGGAAATAAATGTGGTGTAGTAGTCGGACTTTGTAATCTCAAAGGCCGCTTGCGCATGGCGATTTTCCCATATGAAACCTCTGCCGATGTACTGCTCGTCCTGATGGCGCGAGTCGTGGGCTTTCTCCTTCATGTCCTCCACAGTTGCGAAAGAGAACGGGTAGCCTTTCAAAAGTTTGACTCT
>ERZ860009.512-NODE-512-length-17229-cov-1.551415_pt1 | contig 17229 bp, 17 predicted proteins | sample MGYA00510114_ERZ860009 | MGnify/ENA primary metagenome ERZ860009 (study PRJEB30046, sample SAMN00715177) | human gut metagenome | study: EMG produced TPA metagenomics assembly of the A metagenome-wide association study of gut microbiota in type 2... | reverse complement strand
TTGCGACCACTCTGACCACAGACTTCCTCAAACAAAGAGGTTGGTCGTGGTTAGGGTGCTATAAAGGTTAAAACGTTGAGAAACCGCCGTAAAACCAAGGGGACTTGGCCTACCAGACCGGTACGGGCGGTGGTTGAGAGGGGGTTCGCTGGAATTCAGCGAGACCCTACTCGATAGCCATTTCACAGATTTTTATTCCAAAATTTGTAAGCGTGGGTTAATATCCACATTACTGATTCGGAGTCGTCATTTGTCGGATAAATGATCCTGCAAATGTGATCTGGGTTCAGCAGTAAAAAAAATCACCATCCTTAGGAGGATATTTGAAATGAAAAAAGTACTCGCAGCTTTTGCAGTTGCTATGGCCCTGCCGATGACAGTTATGGCATGGGAACCGACCGGTGACGTCAACGTTATCGTTGCTTACAAAGCCGGTTCCGGCACAGACACAGGTGCTCGTCTTCTTGCTACCGAAGCCCAGAAGTACATTCCGAAAACCATCATCATTCAGAACCTTCCCGGTGCTGACGGCAAGATCGGCTGGACAAAATTAGTTCAGTCCAAACCCGACGGCCAGACCATCGGCTTCATCAACCTGCCGACATTCACAACTTTGGCTGCACAGCCGGGTGCTCCCTTCTCCATCAATGACATCGTTCCTATCGCCAACCATCTGACGGAAGCCGGTGTTGTTGCTGTTAAGGCCGATTCTCCCTACAAGACTATCGAAGAACTCGTTGCCGCCGCTAAAGAAAAAGGAAACCTGAAAGCCTCCACAAACGGCAACAAGGCTTCCAACCACACTGCTGCTCAGCTGCTTGCTAAGAGCGCCGGCTTCAAGTACAAAGCCATTCCTTACGGCGGTACAGCCGACCAGCTGCTGGCTCTTCGTCAGGGCGAAGTTGACTTCACCTGCGCCAAGGTTGCTGACGTTGCCAAGCTCGTTAAGGGCGACAAACCCGAACTTCGCGTTCTGGCTGTTTTCAACACCAAACGTGATCCTGAACTCCCGAATGTTCCGACACTCGGCGAAAAAGGCCTCTACCCCGAATGGTACGGTTCTGCTCGTGCTTTAGTTGCTCCGAAGGGAACTAAGCCCGAAGTCATTCAGTACTACGTTGAAGCCTTCAAGAAGACCATGCAGGATCCTGCTGTCATTGAAGCTCATAAGAAAGCCGGTATGGCTCTCGACTTCAAAGACAACAAGGAACTCGGCGACCTGATCAAGGCCCAGGACAAGTTTGCTCGTGACGTTGTCAACGACCTCTACAAATAATTTTTGATTATTTGTCCCGGGCATTCCGATGCCCGGGTTTAAAAATACCTTTTTAGGTGGGTAATTCCTCAATTTTAGGATTGAGGCTAACTTTTTGCATCCCAAAAAATGTTCAAGAAAATTCTCGTTTCCGCAGCTCTGATGGCTGCCACCGCGGCTTTCGCTGCCGACCTCCCTTCCGTTAAGATTTTGGCTACAGGCGGAACGATCGCCGGTACCGCCGCTTCCAGCACTCAGACAACCGGATACAAAGCCGGTGACTTAGGCATTCAGACTTTGATCGAAGCCGTTCCGGCAATGAAAGACTATGCCAATGTTTCCGGAGAACAGGTCGTCAAGATCTCTTCCAACAACATGGACACAAAGACCTTGCTGAAACTGGCCAAGCGCGTTAACGAACTGCTGGCCGATCCGAAGGTTGACGCCGTTGTGATTACACACGGTACCGACACATTGGAAGAAACCGCTTACTTCCTGAACCTCGTCACTAAGAGCGACAAGCCTGTGATTTGGGTCGGCGCTATGCGTCCTGCAACAGCCATTTCCGCAGACGGCCCGATGAACCTGCTCGAAGCCGTTCGTGTTGCTTCTACGCCTGAAGCCAAGGGCAAAGGCGTGATGATCGTCATGAATGATGAAATCAACGGCGCTCGCGACGTCACCAAGACCAATACGACCAACCCGGCTACCTTCAAGTCTCCGGAACTCGGCGCTATGGGCTATGTGAGCGGAAATAAGGTTCGTTTCTACAAGCAGTCCACAAAACGTCACACTACGAACAGCGAATTTGACGTTAGCAAACTCGATACGCTGCCCCGCGTTGACATCATCTACTCACACGTTGATGATGACCGTGTGATGGCTGACGCAGCTGTTGCAGCCGGTGCCAAAGGCATCATTCACGCCGGCACGGGCAACGGCTCTATCGCCAACCCGACAATGGAAGGTCTGAAAGACGCTGTAGCTAAAGGCGTAGTCGTTGTGAGAAGCGCTCGTGTTCCGAACGGTGCTACAACAGTTTCTCTGCCCATGTGGACGAAGGCAGGCTTCTTAGAGTCCGACACACTGAATCCTCAGAAAGCTCGTCTGCTCCTGCAGCTTGCTCTGACGAAGACTCAGGATCCGAAAGAAATCCAGAGAATGTTCGACCAATATTAATCTGATCGATTAGATCTTCTTGATATTTGATGAGAAAGGCGCTTCGGCGCCTTTCTTATTGGAAAAAATTACTTGAAAGCCAGATCGTTGGCTTTGAGCCACTCGGACACCATCTTCGGTGCGGACGAAACTTGGTAAGAGCGGATCCAAAGGCTCTTTGTGAAGTTGCCTTCAGGAATAAGGCGTTTAGCATCTCTTTCAACGCCGGAAATTCCGCTGCTGGCGCTCGAGACAATCAAACCGATTTTCTTGCCGGCCATTGCCTTTCCGTTGTGGATAAGAACGTTTGCATGGGTGCCGCCATATTGCTCCACCAAAGCGGCGTACCGATGATAACGGTATCGTATTTTGAAAAGTCCACGTTTACCGGATCAATGGCGGGATAAGAAAAAGCGTCATTCGGCTTGCTTCGAATTTGGTCCACCAAATCACTTCCGAGAGAATAATTGTTAGCCGCGTAGTTCAAGCCTTTTTGCGCCGGCTGAATCCGAAGCACATCCGTCGGGGTTTGGTCTTTAACGGCGTCAGCGGCCTTTTCAATATTTCCGGTGAAGCTGTAATAGACAAGCAGCGTTTTGGCCTGAACTTGTGCTCCGGCCGCGGCTAAACCAAGAAGTGTGGCTATGAGGAGTTTTTTCATGATTTTTCCTATAAGAATTAGAGTGTTATGAGTTTGTAGGTACGGTTTCCAGCTCCGATTTCGTCCAAGTACTCGAGCTGAAGGAAGCCTCTGTCACTCTTTTCTTGGAGCGAATAAGCGTTGTATTCGGCCGGCGATAGCCCGTAAATTAAGTCGGCTGCAGTTTGGTCGGCGGCGAGCAAATCAAGAGATCCGACGATGCCGAGATTTCCGGTTCGGACTTTGGTGCCTTTCAGCGGATCAACGTGAATGTTTGAGACCACGTTAATAAAAAGCAGTCGATGGCCCATTGCATCGTGAATGCCTTTTGAGGCGTCAGCGAGTCTTCTGAAGAAACCGGCATCTTTTTTGACTCCTGGGCCATGAACTTGAGTCTTGCCCACTCCGCTAAGCCGATTCCGACGTTCTTACAAGCACCGGAAAATCCCGCAAAACTCGGAATTCGGAAATTTGCCGTCACTGCAACACAGCCGTATTCCTTCAATAAGGCGGTCGGCGCGGAGAGGGACTTTAATTCTTTTCCGCCTTTGATAGGAATTTCCGTGAATTCGTTTTTGCGATCCAAGATATCGAGGCGATTCTTGTCGACGCCTTGAGCAGTAATCGCCCGAATATTTCCTTGCGTATTGCCTCTTCCGGCCAGATAGATTGAGGCATAGTTGCATTCAACAAATTTGCTGTTCGGAATGTGATTCAGCAGCGCTTCCCACATCGCTCGATTCGTATCGACATCGTCGCCGTGAAGTTTGATTCCCGTGAGTCTTCCGTCGTCCGGAAGGTTTCCGTCCTTTTTAAGTCGGTCATAAATTGCTAAAAAATTCTCTGCATTGATGTCTTTTGCAAAATAGACGGTAGATGCACCTTGATTCGGAGTTGCTGCCAACACTTTACTTCCCATCATCGGCATTGCAGCTGCCGTTAAAAGAATCGTTCTTCTCAAAAATCCTGTTGTTTCCATATCGTTCACTTAACAAGACTGATTTCAACATCTTTGGAGCCGCTTTCTTGGATGGCCTCAAGCGATTTTGAAGAAAGTTTTCCGAGCGGGACTAAGTTGTCAGACGGGCGGAAATCTCTAACAAAAACCGCCAAATTTCCCCAAGGAATGTAATAAGCAATATCGCCTTTTTGCGGATCACAGTTTCTTGGAGCAGTTCCCAAACTCAGAGGCTTCGGAAGATAAGAGATCCGTTCCGTCGTTCCGAAATCTTCAAATTTGAGTTTCAGCGGAAGCTTTGCAGCAAAGTCTTTGGCGGCATCGTTGTTGTTCAACTCTCCCGTAAAGGCTTTGTCGTCGACTTTGATCTGAATGTTTTGGGCCATGATGTTTCCGGACATAAGTAAACAAGCTGAGATTGCGGCGGCAGCGCTCAGAAGTTTCATTCATCCCACCTAAGATTCTTTCAACAATCAATGCGCAAAGATTTCTTTGACCTTTGCAGCTGCCGCCTCGCCTAAAACCTTGTGCTGCTCCGGAGAAAGATGAACACGGTCAATCTGTCCGGGAATACCTTTCACGAAGTCTTGAGCGTTTATGTATTCGGTGCCAAGCATTCGGCATTTTTCCTGCAGAAGCGGCGGAAGCTCTTTGGTGATTTTTTCTGCGCCGTTGAATGCATCGCCGTAAGCAGTTTCATTCGGCCGCAGCGGAGGTGCAATGACTAAGACTTTTGGTGTCTTAAATTTAGTGTTGGATTGCCATTCACCTGCTTGAATCTTACGAATCATCTCTTCAAGATCATCGGCGATCGCTTTTGGATTGTTCTTATATCTTGAATTCGCGTCATTGGTTCCGAGCATGATAATGACTAAATCCAGAGGAAGGTTTTCGGAAAGAACCGCAGGAAGTGACACCATCCCATTGAACAACTTACCGGAAAGGCTTTTGTCGGTTCCGTTTCCGTCTTTTTGATCTCTTTTTACGGTTCGGCCGCCCAAGGCATTAACTTCGACTTCATAATCGGGGCCAAGTTTTTGAGCCATGACCTGAGGCCAAATTCGATCGATTGGAAGACGATAGATGTCTTTTTCCGGGCTCCAGGCCCATCCGAAAGAATTCGAGTCACCATAAACCAGGATTCTCTTGGCGGATTTCTTTTCCGAAGAAAACACAGGCAGAGGAGAAGTCAAAAGAATTGTTGAAAGTCCGAGGAATGAACGGCGGTTAAGAGGCATATTTTCTCCTTCTATATGCCTCCATCATAAAAATTCTTTTCTTCTCAATCCAATACTATTTATGGATGGTTAGTTATAACTTTTAGTTAGATTGAGTTCGAAAGTTTCTTAAGAAGCCTTTTTGGAATGTTTTGAAAACCTTCACAAAAAGCAACTTAATTTTGGTCGAAAAGATCCAGAGTTTCGCCTTTGCGTACTCTTTTCCTCGGAGCTGGTTTTTGTAAGTCTCGATGAATCCACTCCAAGATCACATCGCTCAGGTTATTGAGTTCTTCTTCCGTTAGTTCCCTGCCCTTGTCTATCCCGTGCCACTTATAAAGGCATCCGCGGCAGCAGCATCCCGTTGCGTGCTGAGCAGTAAAGATCGGATGTCCTTTATAAGGCGTTTGCTTGCCGTCGTTTTTTGGATGCGCGCTTCCGATTCTGTCGTGAAGAATTTGTCTTGCGTGTTTCTTCAAGAGCTCGTCATTGCGAGTCTCGGCATAAGTTCTGTCGGCATAAGACAAACGAAATTTGCTTCGAAACGCTGAATGGCTCAGCGCTTCGAATAATTCATCCATAGAAGCAAATTTTTGACTCATTAACCGAAGAGACGATTGGTGAGTACCGGATCTAAACATTCCTGTACGTAGGCGAAGAATCTTTCAGGATCCTCTTTCTTCAATTGGATCGCTTCTTTCTGAGAAAGAACATACATCAAAAGAAGTCTGGCTTTAGACGTCGTTGTTTCACCTGCTAGTAAACAGCCGCATTCGAGACACTGCGCGACGCTGCCCGGGAAAACCGTACTGTCTAAGACACGGCCGGAAGAAGCTCTCGTCGAGATCACAACGAAGATGCCCTTCTTTACTGCTTTTTTAATCGCAGGCATCATTCCGGCCGGAAGATTGCCGCGGCCGAAGCCTTCAACGATTATCGCGTCCGGTTCTTTTTCAAGGACCATTTCAAGAAGCGCACCGTCGTCTCCGCACATGGCTTTAACAACAGGAACTTTGGCCGTAAGCTTTTTGAGCATCGGGAAGTTCAAACCGGTATCGAGCTCTAATGCACCGCAGCGGAAATAAACATTGTCGCGGTCGACATAGCCGACGGGGCCCCAGCCCGGAGAAGCCAAGGAGGAAGCCTTGTTGGTATGGGTGAGCTGAGCACGGGAGGCCGCATGAATCTCGCCGTTCATCAGACGACAACGGTCGAGATGTCTCCCTTCACGTCGTGGCAGGCAACTCGGATGGAATCTAAAAGATTCTTGGTTCCGTCAAACATCGGGTCCTCAGGATTCATGCAGGTCGTAAAGACGATCGGCTTGGAATTCTGATTCTGGAAGACATCCGACAAGGAGATGCTGACGAAATAAGCCGTTTCTTCAATGTTGTCCGCGGGCTGAGTAACGACAACGCCGGAGACTTCCGGGCGAATCAAAACTCTTTGGACGGCTCGGGAAAGCTCGAGCATCATCGCCGGTGTGACCACACTTCCCTTTAAAGGAAAAACCTTCGGAACTTCTAAGAAGCAAAGATCCTCAATTTCAGGAAGCGCATCGGTTACCGCCAGTGCATCTTCTTCGGGATCACCGGGTTTGTAGTCGATGCCTGTGGGAATAATCATGTCGCCCAAAGGAAAAAGAGCAACGGTTTTGTCATCCATGACATCGATGTAACCGTCATCGAGAACTTCGGATGCAATGTCGGAAGGTTCCTCTTTGGCGAGTTTTCGAGTTTCTTTGACTGCCATCTTCTTTTCCTTTTTCTTTGATTTCTTACCCACAGTTTCCTCGTTGGTTATTCCGCTTTCAAGAGCTTCCCGGGATTCATGATGCCCTTCGGATCAAAAGCGTTTTTGATCTTGCGCATTATCTCAATTTCCAAAGGATCCTTGAATTGGTAATTATGGTCAAGTTTCAGCATTCCGATGCCGTGTTCGGCTGAAATCGAGCCCTCAAACTTATTAACCTGACTATAAAGAATTTCTCGAATTCCTTCTTCATTTCGGTAGGTTGCACCCGGGTCTTCAGGACTGACGAAATTGAAATGAAGGTTTCCGTCGCCCAAGTGCCCATAGATGGAAAGCCCGAGCCAGGGATAAGCGGATAAAAGCATTGCGCTTGTTTCTTCGACGAACTCAGGGATTAAAGAAATGGGGAGGCTGACATCGCTATGGATACTGCCTCCGGCCGTTCTGTCGGCCAGAGGGATTGATTCGCGAACATGCCAGAACGTATGGGAGTCCTGCAGAGAGCTGGCAATGGCGGCATCGGTGATTTCTCCGTCTTCAAACGCACCTTCCAAGATGTGTTCCATCATGCTTTCCTGAGGCTTCTTTTCCAGGGAAAGTTCAACCAGCACTTTCCAGGGAGAGTCGCTGAGCGGAGGCACTTCGATATCAGGCAGGTACTTTTTGACCCGCCCGATCGGCAAATCGCTGATCAATTCAAAAGCTGTCAGAGAAGAACCGGCTTTCATCTTGAATCGGTTCAGAAGCTTCCCGGCATCCTGAATACTGTTCAGACAGCAGAAAGCGGTTTCTTTTTCTTTCGCAGCCGGGAAGAGTTTCAGAACTACAGCAGTAATAATGCCGATCGTCCCTTCGCTGCCCAAGAATAAGTCTTTGAAATCGTATCCGGTGTTGTCCTTACGAAGACGTCTTAAACCGTTGTAAATGCGGCCGTCGGGAAGGACGACTTCAACGCCGAGAACCAAGTCGCGTGTTGTTCCGTAACGCAGTACGGCCACTCCGCCGGCATTACAGGCACAGCAGCCGCCGATGGTTGCGTTGCCTTCTGCCGCAAAAGACAGCGGGAAGAAACGATTAACACTTTCTGCAGCTTCATGCACTTCGGCCAATGTCATTCCGGCTTGAACGGTTAACGTGTCTGAAAGGGGGTCCGCGTCGATGACGTTTTTCATTTTTGTCATGGACAGGACGATTTCAGCATCCGGTCGATAAGTTGTCGCTGCGCCTGTCAGACTTGTATTGCCGCCTTGGGTGACGATGGGAACGTTGTATTGAGCGCAAAGTTTGACGATCTTTGAAACTTGTTCGGTGGTAGAGGGGCGGACGACAGCCAAAGGCTTTGAGACGTAGTGGTCTGTGAAATCATCCGTGTAAGGTCCGAAAAGAGCCGGATCATCAATGACGTTATTGAGGCCGACAATTTCGGCAAAAAGCGATTTGAGTTCTTGTTGCATGGCTTTTTTGAATCAGTAAATATTCAAGAAAGTTTAGTCAAAAAATTGCTCCTTTCCCCTGATAAAAATAGTGATCGAAAGGTCGTAGGGGAAAATATCGTGATCCACAGTTTTCTATGCGAAAGATTTGACGACTAAGATATTCTTTTTTAGGAGGATGGTCCGTGCAGTCTCTGTGGATGGTTGTTGCGGCATTGTTTTATGCCTTTTATGCCGTGTTCGTGAAATATTCCGGTTTTGAAGGCATCGGAAGCTGGGAAATCCTCTTTTTCAGATCAATTTTCGGCGTTGTACTCTTTTACGGCGTTATGCGTTTCAGCGGCATTACGCTTTCCACCACGCATCCCTGGCAGCATCTGATTCGCTCGATGTGCGGCACCCTTTCAATCATCTGCGGCATTTATTCCGTCTCTCATCTGAATATCGGGCTGGCGATGACATTGAATTACACCTCGCCGCTGTTTGTCGGAGCCTACATTCTGACGACCTCCCTGCTCCATCACGCTCGGGTGAACTGGGGACTGATGGCGATGGTGCTTTTCGGTTTTATCGGCGTCGTGATCATGCTCGGACCAACCATCGGACCGCACGAATACTATGCCGCTGTAGTGGGTTTAGCCGCGGGCTTCTTCACTGCAAATGCCACAACATTTGTTAAGAAACTCGGCATGCTTCATGAGCCGGAAACACGAATTATTTTTTACCTTGTTCTGGTCGGTGCGATTTGCGGCCTCATCGGAACATTCCTCACCGGCGGCTTCCATCCTGGAGCGTTAAGGGCGCCTTATACATTTTGGGACTTTGTATCTGTGCGACCGGCGGTCAATTCTGTCTGACCAGAGCTTTCTCCAGGGGCAATCTGGTTCTGTCGAGTTCTCTTCAGTACACAGTCATTCTTTTCTCAACGATTTTGGGAGAAATCCTTTTCCTCGAACCGGCAACCTTCCCTGTTATTTGCGGAATGCTGATTATTGTTTTCTCCGGATTGATGTCGAGTTACTTCGTTCGTCGGGAAAATAAATTCTTGAAGGAAAAGGCAAAGACCTCGCAATCAAAAACTGCCTAATCTAAACAGTTATCTTTTTTCTATCGCCGGCACTTTCTCGCTGAGGAAGTTCCGGCGAATTTCATCTAAGTTAAGTTCCTGAAATGCTCTCAATATTTCATCAACGAACCCTAGTCTTCCTATAATTGAAAAATTGTTTGCGAATCATAAGGAACAAAAAATATGAAATTTTCAATGGTTAGCGGTGATGTTTTAAAGCTCGAATGCGGAGCTCTGGTTGTCGGAATTCCTGCCGGCGGTCTTACTCCGACAGCTGAAGCGCTCGATAAGGCTTCCGAAGGAGCTGTCTCTCGCTGGATTGAGGCCGGAGACATTCATCCCTGCGTCGGCAAGGTTGCAGTTTTCCGTGATTTTCCGGGATGCAAAGCGAACGCGTTGTGTTTGTCGGCTTAGGAAAATGCAAGGCCAGAGACTTTCAGCGCGTTTTGAAACTCGGCATCGATAATGCTTACCTTGGCAAAGAAGTCGTCCTGACCACCTTGAGTGGCTGCCGGATGAAGTTCCTGAATGGATTGCCGAACAGTCCGGTTTTATTGCCTGCACTGCTCTTGATCGTCCTAAGAATTACAAAACTTTTGACATTAACTGGAAGAAGCCTAAGAACATTGATCTCTATGTCCCGGATGAAAACAAGGACATAGAAAAAGCCTATGCCGAAGGTGTATCTGTCGGGGTTGGCGTTCAGATGGCTAAGCAGTACGGGGATATGCCGGCGAATCTCTGCACACCGAAGTTTATGGCTGAAGAATGCATGAAGTTGGCCGGCTCTCTTGGCCTTGACGTAACTGTCTTCGACGAAAAAGCCATGGAAAAACTGGGCATGGGATGCCTGCTTGGCGTTGCTAAGGGCTCTCACCAGAAACCTCGCATGGTGGTCATCGAATACCACGGCGGAAAGAAGGACGACGCGCCCGTCGCTTTGGTCGGTAAAGGATTGACATTCGACTCCGGCGGCATTTCTTTGAAACCTGCTAAGGGAATGGACGAAATGAAGTACGACATGTGCGGCGCTGCGGCCATGATCGCTTCTATCGCAACCGCAGCAGCCATGAAGCTGCCGGTGAACATCGTTGCTGCAGTCGGCTTTACGGAAAATATGCCCGGAAGTTCTGCCACTAAACCCGGTGACATCTTGAAGAGCTATGCCGGGAAGACCGTTGAAGTTCTGAACACCGATGCCGAAGGTCGTTTGGTTCTGTGCGATGTTCTCGCTTACACCATTGATAAGTTCAAGCCGAAGTGCGTTGTCGATGCCGCCACATTGACCGGCGCATGCGTTGTTGCTCTGGGCAACGATATTGCAGGCTTGTTCTCTAACGATGAAGAATTGGCAATGTCTCTCATGATGGCAGGCGATACCGCAATGGATCCGGTTTGGAGAATGCCTCTGGATATTTCCTTTACCAAGGCTTTGAAGAGCAATTTTGCCGATCTCGCCAATATCAGCGACTCTCGCGGCGCAGGTGCCTGCACGGCCGCAGCCTTCTTGGAAGAATTTGTCGGTGATACCCCGTGGGCTCACTTAGATATCGCAGGTGTTGCCAATAAGAGCGGAAAAGAAAAAGGATCAACCGGCCGTCCTGTTCCCCTTCTGATTAACTTCCTGAAAGACCAGGCGAAATAACAAAGCAATGATTCGCGGGGCTCAGGCCCCGCTTTTTTGTCCTATTATTTCAACAATTCCTCAACCATTTCATTCCAAAAAATGATCCGATTTGAATGCGACTACGCCGAAGGCGCCCATCCCAAAGTATTAGAAGCTTTGGTTAAGACGAATTTTGAACAGACCCCCGGCTACGGTGTTGACGGACACTGTGCTCACGCTCAGGAACTTATACGAGAAGCTTGTGAAGACCCTTTGGCCAATGTTTATTTTGTTACCGGCGGAACTCCTGCCAACGTAACCGTTATTGCATCGCTTTTGAGACCCTATCAAGGATGCGTCTGCTGCAAGAGCGGTCACATCAATGTTCATGAGGCCGGTGCCGTTGAAGCGACAGGGCATAAAGTCATTGGTTTGGATGGAAAAGACGGAAAACTCTCTGCCGATACCCTCAGAGACTATCTAGAAAGTTACTGGGCGGATCCGACACATGAGCATGTTGTCCAACCCGGCATGGTCTACATTTCTTCGCCCACTGAATTAGGCACTGTCTATTCCAAATCGGAACTTCAAGCACTGTCAGAAGTTTGCCGGGAATTTGTGATTCCGCTTTATCTTGACGGCGCTCGTCTGGCTACGGCTTACAAAGCCCTGGCAACGACGTTACATTAGAAATATTGACCGTTTGACCGATGTTTTCTATATCGGCGGAACAAAGGTCGGTATTTTGATGGGAGAAGCGATTGTATTCCCGAGAGGAAACGGCTTGGACGCAAACTTCCGAAGCATGATTAAACAAAATGCGCCATGCTCGCTAAAGGGCGCCTTCTCGGCGTTCAATTCGAAGCCTTATTTACGGATGGTCTTTACGAAGAATTGGGAAAACACGCTGTTGATCAGGCAATGAGAATTAAAGACGCATTCAAAGAAAAAGGTTGTCGCTTTTTAGTGGACTCACCTACTAACCAGCAATTTTTATTCTTGCCCCGTGAAGCAAAAGATAAACTTTCTAAAGATTATGCATTTGAATGCGAGGGCGATGCCGGGCAAGAGGAATTCTTAGTTCGTTTTTGCACTAGTTGGGCAACGCCGAAAGAAAGCGTAGATAAGCTTATTGAAACTATTAAAGCGTTGTAATTTTCTCACAAAGAAATTGAGGCTATAGCGGCCTCTTTTTTTATAAAAAATAGTTAATTTTATTTATTTAATTTATCTAAATTTTAAAGGGTAAAATAAAAGTCCAACAAATAGAATATTAGAACCAAATTTGTTTTTTTTGGTATATTTAAACTCCTTTATTTCTATTTAAACGCAGAAATCAACATGTATTTTTGAATGATATTGATTGAGTTTATCTATTGGCGACTTTCCTCCTCTTTTTGCGCCATATATTAACGCAGGAGGCGATATCCTATTGGCATAGGATAAGGAGAAGAAAATGCCAAGACGATGGTCAAAATTACAACACCGACTTCAGGAAATCTTCGCCCCGAATATTCGTTTGCAGTTTCATTGTGCGATATACCGAATTCCCGGACATGTAGATACTGTTTGTCCGAGATATTTTCTGATGCTAAATAGTGAAATTATTTGGGACTGGCCAAGAAATTACACAGAAGGCCTTAGTCATGAAGAAATGTACCTGGTCTACAGATCTCGGCTAGCAGTCTTTCAGATTTGATTGCAGAATATCTCAACGCAGACAGGGAGACTGCCATAGCCTTAAAAGACGAATGGGGTATCGCGGATATTTTACGAGCTGTTGACCGTAGAATTGGACGAAGACAATGGGACGGTCTCTTAGAAAATATAAACCCAAAAGTCTCTAATGCTGTTGGGAAGATAATAAGTTCTAGAAAAATATCCCGGAAATCTCAAATAGAAAATGAGATTATTGGAAAAGAAGGAGATGGACGAAAACTTCTCTAAAGAATAAGGAATTCTTCTTTATCTTAAAAATATCGATTCTAAAATTTTGTATAAAGAAAATATAATCTTATTGCAGAAGTTTTCAAGGACATTGAAGAATTTTTAAAACTACTAAAAGAATGGAATTTTATTTAGATTGACCAAATTTTTCTCGGTGATTTTTGATGAATAAATAATATTGGTATCTATTTAATTTTGAGGGGTTAATATTTCCAGGAGAAAGTTAAGTGATTAACTTTCTCCTTTGAAATCGTATGTTTATTATTGGCAGCTCTTCTGTTTCTTCGCGATTTCTTCTCCTGCAATCTTTCCAAAAACAAAGCAGGAAATAAGAGAGTCTCCGCCTAAACGATCCCTTCCGTGAATGCCTCCTGTGACTTCACCAACGGCATAAAGATTTGGGATCGGTTTGTCAGCTTTTCCGATAACTTGACAAGTCTTATTAATTTTTAAACCACCGCAGCTGTAGTGAATATCAAACTGCTCTCGTCCGAAATAAAAAGGCGGTTTTTCAATTTTCTGGGTAAATATCTTCTTGCCGAAATCTTTATCTTCGCCTTGCTCCACAAAACGGTTATAACGATCCAAAGTTTCTTGAAGCACCTTTGCGCTGACATGCATTTTCTTTGCCATTTCGGAGACCGAATCAGCTATATGAACCGAGCCCGCAAGAAGTTTGGCGTCTAAGTCCAGACTCTTTTGCGACTGAGAATCCATGATCACCCAAAACACTCGGTCCGGTAAATTCAAGTAAGCCTCAGCGATTGCCTTCACTCCTTTGCTTTCGTCGATAAAACGTTTTCCTTCGCTGTCGACATAAATATCGCCACCTACATAGTTCAGCAGTCTGCCGCCTCTCAGTGGAATAAGCTGGATGGCATCCATGTCGACGGTTTGAGCGCCCAACTTTTCGGCCATGAGAATTCCGTCGCCGGTAGATCCGTCAAAGCCTCTTCCTGTCTGATTAGCCGTCGTAAAGAGAGATGCGTCCAAACGGCTGTCGTATTTCAGACGCATAGCGACATTGGCGGTGAAGCCTCCGGTTGCGATGACAACATCTTTAGCCTCTAAATCCGTCAGCTTGCCGTTTCGATCTTTAACCCTCACACCCATAACCTGCCCGTCTTTCTCTAACAAGTTCACCGCCTCTGTTCTGAGTCTCACTTTCACACTTAGAGAACGGGCTTTGTGGTTCATGATCCGAACATAGGTCATGCCGCTTCGTTTTTGGCCTGCGGAATGCGCACGCTGGAACTTTCGCCCCAGGCTTCAAAAACCTGGTCATCAAAAGGAATACCGATTTCTCGGAGCCAATGAAGCGTTGATTGTGCTTGTTGACAAGTGTATTGACGAGCACGGGATCGCTTTGGAATTCTCCCGTCTCCATGATTTGGCGCTGCCAAAATTCGGGACTGTCTTTGATGCCCTGCTTCATCTGAAGTTCCGGAACTACGGCGTTGACGGATCCCCCGGAAAGTGCGGAATGTCCGCCGACAAAAGCCGCTTTGTCGATGAGAAGAATATTTTTGACGCCGTTTTGAGCGGCAGAAACGGCCGTGGATAAGCCGGCTGCACCTATGCCTATGATGATCAGATCGAATTTAGTTTCGTCACCTGTCTCTGCAAATACTGAGGACGGTAATATTGCAAATAAAGTTAAACTGGCCGAAAAGTTTCTTCTACGCATCTAACACTCCGATTTTGCGTAAGAACGCTGCCATCTCGACGGCGTTGGTCACATTGAGTTTTGTGCAGAGGTTGGCTCGGTGCATCTTCACGGTCCGCTCGCTGATACCTAAGTTGTAGCCGATGACTTTATTGAGCTCTCCTTTGGAGACACCGAGGGCGACTTCTTTTTCTCGAGGTGTCAGAGAGTCATAAATTTTGCGGAGCGTTTCAATCTCGGAATCGGATTCAAATTCTTCCATGCTCGCCGTTACCGCTTTCTTCACTGCGGCAAGCAACCGTTCAGGTTTCGCGGATTTCTGAAGAAAATCCGAAGCACCGCGTTTTAGCGCATGCACTGCCATATCCAGTTCACCGTGTCCGGAAAGAAAGATGATCGGCAGCCGACAGTTCTTTTGGTTCAGCTTGACTTGAAGTTCCATTCCGGTCATGTCCGGCATGCGTACATCCAAGATGATGCATCCCGGGCGATTCATATCGTCCTCATCCAGGAATCGCTGAGCGCTTTCGTACTCTTTGATTTCGAGTCCCATCATGCTCAGGAAAAATGAAGAAGAAGATCGTGCATCCGCATCATCATCCACAATACGAACCAACGGTGTTGTCATGTCTAAACCTCCTTGTCAATTACGGCACGGCTGCAGATGCCGCCTTTCGGCAGTCTTATGAATTCCAATTCCGCTCCGTGTTTGTCTGCGATGCCTCGGACGATCGAAAGACCGATACCCATCCCTTCAGGTTTGGCACTGTCCCCGAATGTCTTCAGTCTGGCAAAGGATTTGTCATCAAGTGTCGGTCCGTTGTCTGAAACACTCAAACACCAATGCTTGTCATCGAGGCTTTCGATTTTCAAATCAACTTTGGGCTTGGGTTGTTTTTCTACCGCGCTGCAGGCGTTTTTTAGTAAGTTAATGATGAGCAGTTCAAGTTCCAGAGGATCGCCGACGACTTTAGCCTGAGGCGGCAAATCCGAGGTGACCTCGACATGTTCGAATTTCAAGGCTTTCAATACATTAAGGGCGCTCAAAGCAATTGCGGTCAAGTCGCAGCTCTTCATCTCGCCCTTCTTTTGCTTTGCATATCCTCTGACACGAGTGACGATGCTGCCGATCCGTTCGCTGTTATGTTCTAACGAACCGATGGCTCTTTCAGTCACTGCATCGGAATAACCTTTTGAATTCAGATATACGCGAAGCCCTGCCAGATAATTATTAATCGCCATCAGCGGCTGCTGGACTTCGTGAGCAAGCATTCCGGACATCTGGTTGATGACGCCGAATTTTTCCATTTGGGCCAAGCGGTTTCGTGATTCTTTGTATTCTTTTTCCAGCTTGATTTGGCGATTGAGCGTTCTTCTTACCTGAAGTGTTCGTTTAGCGACAGTGCGCCGCAAGTACAAAGAATTGAGGATTAGAAGAAGCAGTAAGCCGCTTGCCAACAAGATCTCTGTTTTGAAACGCTTTAAGATTCCGGCCGGACTCCAATCTTTCAAATATTGATATGGTCCTAGCTGAAGATCTCTGTAAAGTTCATCGACTTTAGAGAACCGACTGGCGATTGTCCATTCATAGTCGTTTGTCGGCGGCATGGACATCAAAGCCGATGTCACTTCCCATTTGAGTTTCGGCGGGATATCTTCTCGTGCCGCAAAAACAATGCCCGGGTAAAGGTCGGTACTTCTTGCACATCTAAGAACACCTTGGGGTTTCTGAGCTAGGACTTTGAAATCGGAAGCCTCAATGAGCCCTTCATTAGAAAGCTGTTCCAGAACACACGCAGACAAAATCGCGACATCTGCTTCACCTTGAATGAGGAGCATTAAAGAGTCCGGAAACTGGAAGTGCGTAAAAACGGATCTCTTAAAGAAGTTCTCTGGATCAAGACCGTTTTTGAAAATCTCATGCTGCGCGACAAGCCAGCCGTCAAAGGAATTAGGCTGAGACGCTGCAACAACCTTTTCTTTCAGGTCTCTCAATTCCTTGAGATCCTCTCTTTTGGCAAGTGTCACAAAAGCGCCCGCCTCCGATGCCGAAGGATCGTCGGAAAGAATTGTCTTGCGCGTAGCGACGTGAACAATGCCTTGAGACAGGCTCAGTTCATGAAACGTGCCCGCAGAGCTAATCAGAAAGTCGACGGGATTGTTTTTGAGCTCTTTGTCAGGATTGACGGAATTGAGCGAAACAGGAACAAACCGGTAAGCAGGCAGCTTCGAGTTCAAAAACTTGAGTGTGGGTTCGAGGGTTTGGGTGCTGAATTCCGGGTTAAAAGAATCAATGACACCGACTTTGATTTCTGTCTTTTCAGCGGCGAACGAGGCTGCGGAAATAAAAATAAATCCGGCGAGGAGTCCTTTGAAAATGGCTGTGGATTTAATTCTTTGACGAACAGACATTTTTGATCAGCAACTCAAAAATTAGAACAAAAACCAAAACTCAAACAAATCTACTCTCAACCACCAGGACGGACGCACCAGAAATTGAGCAACGAACCACGATATAGGTCTCCTTTTAT
>ERZ860009.510-NODE-510-length-17250-cov-1.324397_pt1 | contig 17250 bp, 18 predicted proteins | sample MGYA00510114_ERZ860009 | MGnify/ENA primary metagenome ERZ860009 (study PRJEB30046, sample SAMN00715177) | human gut metagenome | study: EMG produced TPA metagenomics assembly of the A metagenome-wide association study of gut microbiota in type 2... | reverse complement strand
ATTATTTCTTGTTAATCCCATATTATCGTAAAGCCATTGTGTCACAGATTCTCCCGATATTTCTCTAACTTCCGTTGATAATCCGTCATTAATACTATACTTTACAAGAAGGCATCTGTAATTTCCCGGCTTCATTATTCTATGGTAAATCCATGTTCTTCTGTCATACTCCGCATTGTACTGTATAAATTTTTTATAATTCAATGCTGAACATATATATCCAAATGCTTTATTACCATCAACCTGAATCACAACATCACAATTATTTCAACTGCTATCCGCCCTGCTTCTCTTGCATTTTCAATCAGGTCATCTGACTGTTGTAAATTTATAACTTCTGAATTATACAAAACACTGTCTTCTGAGATAATTTCTTTTATTATTATATTACTCTTTATGACCATTACTGCAAGAAAACATAATACCATAACTATACATCCCGCATATGTCTTTTTTCTGTTCCACACAGATTCATCATAACATGAGCACAAAAAAACAACTAATGCAATCATGTACGGAACGAACAACAGCATCCTAAGCTGGCCATATAAAAGTGTTCCCGGCATATAATCTTCCATTTTATCAAGCGACAGTATAGCAATAAATCCAAAAAAGGCAAACACTGTCATTATAAGTGACTTAAACGCACCTCTGTATATGCATATCCATACAATCACAAGCATTACAATAATCCATACCGCCCCTATGGTCACTGGTGTAAACCAGCCTGCTATTTCATTAAAATCTGCAATATTTTCTCTTAAAACTTCAAGGCTTACTGCAGCATTATAAGCAGGATGAAGATTATAATCAGGATTATTTACATAAAACATTTTTATAAAGTACCCTGTAATAAATCCAAGCACATTACCGGCTATCAGCCCCGGAAAACGCTTTTTAATAAAATCTTTATCAATTTTATTATATAAAACCATTGCAAGATATGACATTCCTGCAATTGCAACAACTGTATTTGTTATAATGCACCCAAGATATATGCAATATGATGCTATGAGATATTTATACCATTTACCTTCTTCATTTATAAGCACACCACCTATTACTCCGAATATAAATCCTCCAACGAACGCCCTTGGAATAGATGTAAGCACATCCCAGTCATAACTCATAGCAGCATATACAAACAATATAATATAAGCTGCAACCATTCTGTTATTTTCAAGGCTTTTTATACCCAGATATAAAAATGGCAGTGTTGTAAAAATTAATGTTGAAACGGGAAGTGCCACATTAAGCGGTATATGAAGAATATAAAACGGTACTGCCAGCAGTGATTCAATCATGCTTCCATATGACTGTCCAAAAAAACATGGCTCATGAAAATCAAAATGAGCAAACGAAACAGTTCCGTACCACATCAATGCCTGGTCATCATCAACATAATAAAATGAATATTTAAAAAGAATAGCACCCCTATATACCTTACCAGTATTAACAGCATATAAAATATAGTCTTTTCGATTTTAATCTGTTTGTCTTTCATTAATATCTCCAAAAGAAATCCTCTGCCCTTGATTATTACAAAAGCAGAGGATTCGCACATCTATATATTTATTTATATATAACAAGTTTTCTTATAAGGAAATTCCATATAAAAACAATACCTGTAGCTGCAATCTTACTTAATGTCTTGCCTAACGAACTGTCAAATCCCATCACAGTAACAAAAAGATACATGAGAATGAGGTTAAATAGCAATCCTATTGCACTTACAATAAATACAAGAAAAGCCTCTTTTGCTTTCTTATCTTTATACGTATTGTTATCTTTAAATGTTGTTATTCTTCCTAATATCCAATTGGCTGTCGTTGAAAATATAAATGCAATTACTGTTGAAACAAAATAATTTATCTGCAATACATTTGCAAATATAAAGAACATTACCCACTCAACTATTGCAGCAACACCGCCAACAAAGAAATAAGATATAAATTGTTTTATGTTAGCTTTATTTAATAACTTCATTATTTTCTATATCTCCAAATGCAGTAAATAGCTCTTACGCCATCGCTGAAGCCAATCTTCTTACCTTCTTCATTTGTTCTTGGATAATATGAAATAGGTACTTCTTTGAATCTTACATTCATTTTTGCTACTTTGGCTGTAATTTCAGGTTCAAAACCAAATCTCTTTTCCTGAATATCAACAGACTGAATAATCTCACGTTTAAATGCCTTATAACATGTCTCCATATCTGTACATTTAAGATGTGTGAAAAGATTTGATAATCTTGTGAGGAACCAGTTCGCCATTCTGTTAGCAAGATAACCTTTCATCTTAGATTCTTTAAATCTTGAACCATATACTACATCAGCTTCATCATTAAATATAGGATTTACAACCTGTGGATATTCCATTGGATCGTATTCAAGGTCAGCATCCTGAATAATCACAACGTCACCTGTAGCAGCCGCAAAGCCAGTCTTTAAAGCTCCACCCTTACCCTGATTAACTTCATGATAAACAATCTTGCTTACAAGAGGTTTTACATCTCTTTCAAGAACTGTTCTTGTTCCATCTTTTGAACAGTCATCTACTACGATGATTTCTTTGTTAGGAACAGGTGATTCCAATACCTTTTTCACAAGATCAAGTATACTGTTTTCTTCGTTATAGCAAGGAATTACTATAGACAAAACTTTCTCATTATTAGCCATTTTTTACTCCATTCTTAAATAATATATTTTAATCAATTAGCTTTCGTCCATACATTCGTGGCAACGTCATAATAATAAACTTTTTTGTCTATCTTATTAAGTTTAATCCACTCACGGCTTTTGTATGAATGTCTTTTTCCCATACATTATCAAGTTCCCATTCTTTTGGAAATTGTCCTGAATATCCATTCATATTTTTGAGATTATATTTATATGATACTTCCCATGCCATAAGCTGATATGAATGAAATGCATATTTTCTGTCTTCATACTTTGAATCAACTATATACATGACTTCACAGTCATCCGGTGGTGCCGATACTGCCTCAATGAATTTATTTTCACTCTCCATATTCCAATGTGCATATACCCCCTGTGTATTATAATTACTTACCCACACAAGAGCCGCAGCACATAAAGGCATCACAATGCCAAATATAAGCTTCACTTTTTCTTTTTTTATTCTATTCTGAAGCATCTGTCCAAAATTTGCAATTACTATTGCAACTGGCATTACAAGATAATAATTGTATCGTACTGCTGCACGGATTGCACTTCCTCCTGGAACGAATCTGTATACAAGATACCAGAAAGATATTTCCTTAGACTGTACAAGAAGTATAAATGATACAAGTACGGCATATATTATTGATACAAGAACCATTTTGCTCTGGACTGTATAGCTTCCTTCCGTCTCAAGTGCCTTATATTTTTCTTTAAGATACTTCTTTCTCACATAGAAAAACGCAGCTACAAGAAGTCCCATTGTAAGTAATGAAAATCCTACTGACATTTCTCCCTGATTAAGATATGTTCTTGACGAAAGACCAAGTGCCTTGATAAAACGACCTATAAGAAGATTATTATCGCCACATTAAAGAAATCAATCAATTCAGGAAGCATTGTTGCAATCTCACTATATGAACGCTTGCCATACATTCTGCTTACCTGTATATACATCTTGAAAAATGGTATTGCAATACATATTGCATATACAACGTAAGCAATAATCTCTTTATAACATTTCTTTATATACATCCAGACATTACTAAATACCTTGTTCTTATTACTTGATGCAACACATACATATATTACAATAAATGTCGCCATAAATAATGCTGTAAAGAATGCTGTATACCAGCTTGTAACATTATAAGAACATATAATGTTATTGTCAAAAGTCCGTAAACTATACGTTTAACTTTATTCTGAAAATTTTCAAAAAAGCAGAACATGAATATAATCAACAACGGAACCAGACTGATTGTAATAAGCTGGGTATGTCCTATTCTTACATAGTATGCACTTGAATAAGAAAATACAATCACACCAAGAAGACTCCAAAGATTATTAAGCTTAAATTTCTTTTTTAACAAATAAAAAAGTGAATAGCTTCCAAATATATGAAATCCTATTAATACTATCTTATTTGCAAGGAACATATTCATTCCAAACAGTCTTAAAATGCTGTATGGAATTGCAAGTGCGAGAAGCATATCTGTATATGCCAGTGTATTGGTTATCGGATAAAATATATTAACAATGCTAAACTTTTCTTTGCCGCCAAATGCCCTGAACCAGTGTTCCACTAAAAGATTATTAAGACGGGCATCTCCTTCGTCTCCTATAAGCACGCCATTAAACATAACATTAGCAAAGAACTTGTATTCCAGCAATACAATTACAAGTAATGAAACTGCAAGTGTTATGTAACTTACCAATTGCTTATTCGTCTTTTTTTCATTCATATTATTTGCTTCTCCAATATGTCAAAGTTTCTTTCAACGTTTCGTTCAAATCAATCTCCGGGTGCCATCCAACCTCACCTACAATCTTTGTAATATCAGGCTCAATTATAGGCACATCAACGGGCCGAAGCTTAGCAGGATCAACTTCAACTTTTATTTCACACTCTGACATTGATACGATTCGGTCCAATATTTCCTGAATACTTACTGCATTACCAGTTCCGACATTGTATGTCTCTCCTCGTCTGCCATTCTTCACAAGAAGTGCATATGCTTTCACAACATCTCTTACATCTGTAAAATCACGTTTTGCACTAAGATTACCAACCTTTATTACAGGCGGCTGTATCCCTTTTTCAATATCAGCTACCTGCTTACAAAAATCAGCCACAACAAACATCGGTAGCTGATTCGGTCCTATATGATTAAATGCCCGTACCATTATTACATCAAGTCCATATGCATCAGCATAAATCTTTCCAAGCATATTCTGGCATGCCTTTGTTGCCGCATAGATATTACCCGGACGTACCGTATTATCCTCTACAATAGGACACTCGCTGCTTTTAATATGACCATATTCTTCACCTGAACCAATGAGAAGTACACGCGGTTTTTTCTCAAGCTCCCTAAGTACATCAAGCAGATTGGCACATCCTTTTACATTAACATCAATGGTAAGTGAAGGGTTTTTCCATGAATATCAACCGATGACTGTGCCGCAAGATGAAATACATAATCCGGTTCTTCATTCACCAAAAGTTCTTTTATCTGCTCTTTATCAAGAATATTGAGGTTGGCAATGCCAACCCCATCTAAATTCAATGTTTCTTTTTCTGTTTTGGTAACTGTTACAGTATATCCCAAATCTTCAGTAAGATGTTTTGCAAGATATGGTCCGACAAAACCACCACCACCAATTATTAATGCTTTCATATAAAACCTCAATTAAAGCTGTGCAGCTTTAACTTCCTTTTCAGTTAAAGCCAAATCATTCTTAACCATTCTCTCAACTAATTCCTGGAATGAAATTTCTCTCTTCCATCCAAGTTTTTTCTCTGCTTTTTCAGGATTTCCTATAAGGAGTTCAACTTCAGCCGGTCTGAAAAATTCAGGATTTACTTTAAGAACGACCTTACCAGTTGCCTTGTCTTTTGCAATCTCGTTAACTCCTTCACCTTCAAATTCAACTTCCATTCCTGCTGCTTCAAATGCTGTTTTAGCAAATTCTCTTACAGTTCTTGTCTCGTTGGTTGCAATTACATAATCATCTGGTTCTTCCTGCTGTAATAAAAGCCACATTGCACGGACATAATCTTTTGAATGTCCCCAGTCCCTCTTTGCATCAAGATTACCTAATTCAACATAATCCTGAAGACCAAGCTTAATTCTCGCAACTGCATTAGTAATTTTTCTTGTAACGAATTCCTTACCACGTCTTTCCGATTCATGATTGAAAAGAATTCCAGAGCATGCATACATATTGTAACTCTCTCTGTAATTCTTTGTAATCCAATGTCCATAAAGCTTCGCAACACCATATGGGCTTCTTGGATAAAACGGTGTTTCCTCTGTCTGCGGAATAGCCTGTACTTTACCAAACATCTCTGATGTTGATGCCTGATAAAATCTGCACTCAGGCTTAACCATTCTGATTGCTTCAAGCATATTTGTAACACCTATAGCATCGATATCGGCCGTTGTACATGGTGTATCCCATGATGTGGCAACAAATGACTGTGCAGCAAGATTGTATACTTCATCTGCCTGTGAAATCTTCATAGCAGATACAAGAGAAACCAAATCCTGCATATCAGCATAAATGAAATGAATCTTATCCTTAATATGGTCTACATTACCATAATCAACAACACTCTTTCTTCTCATAAGTCCATACACATTGTATCCCTTTTCAAGTAAAAGTTCAGCAAGATATGAGCCATCCTGACCTGTAATTCCTGTAATTAAAGCATTTTTCATTTTACTTCTCCTATATTATAATTTATAAATACTGATTTTTGCCTTCTTCTCTAAGTTTTGCAAGAACCTGCTTAATCTCTCCTGCATTTTCCTTAGTTGAAACTAATGTTGCATCAGGTGTGTCAACAATAATAATATCACGAAGCCCTACAGTTGCTATAAGCTTCTTGTCACCTTCAATTACACAGTTTTCAGTATTAACGGTTACAACATTACCTTTGACAACATTACCTTTGTCATCATTTTCTTTGATTCTTCCTACAGCAAGCCATGAACCGACATCATCCCATCCGAAATTACCGGCAAGAGTATAGATATCTGATGCCTTTTCCATAATTCCATAATCTACTGACTGTGACTCAAGTGTTGGGAATACTTCTTTAAGAACCTTTTCTTCATCAGCTGTTCCTACTGAATCTTTGATTGTCATAAGACCATTATATGTTGATGGCATATATTTCTTAAAGCAATCTAAGATTGTAGAGGTCTTCCATACAAACATACCGGAATTCCAGAGATATGTTCCATCATCAACATATTTCTTTGCATTTTCCAAATCCGGTTTTTCCACAAATCTTTCTACTGCAAAACTGCCATCAAGAACATCTGACTTATTGTATTTGATATAACCATATCCTGTCTCAGGATAATTAGGTGTTATGCCAACTGTAACAAGGTTACTTCCCTGCTCTGCAATATTACATGCATTTACAAAAGTATCCTTAAATATCTCGTTATTCTTAATCAGATGATCTGACGGAAGAACTATCATAATTGCATCTTCATTTTTCTTTGCCACATGAACTGCACCAAGACCGATACATGGAGCTGTATTTCTTCCAATCGGTTCACAGAGAATGTTCTCCTCCGGAAGTCCAGGTAACTGTGTCTTTACAAGTTCTCTGTAATTTTCATTTGTAGCAATATAAACGTCCTTAATATCAACTATAGGACTAATTCTTTCAACTGTCAGCTGAATCATTGTCTTGCCATCATCTGTAAGTGACAAGAACTGCTTAGGCATATTAACACGGCTTCTTGGCCAGAATCTTTCACCTTTACCGCCTGCCATAATAAGAGCTGTTACTTTCATAATTCGCCTCATTCTGTGTCTGTATTTTTAGCTCTGCCTTCTTTCAGGCATAAATTCCTGCACAGTACGGAATCTAAAAAGCTTCTTCTCCTCATAAATAACAATAAATGCTATTTCATGACATATATCACAATTATAATTTTACTTTTTTCTTCTGTCAATAACATCCTGAAAATACTTTGTATACTTGTCCACTATAACATTCCAGGCAAACTTATCAAGAACATACTTCCTACCATTTTCACCCATCTGTTTACATTCTTCAGGATGCGAAAGTAGATATTCAATCTCCGCTTCAAATTCCCTGTAATTATCAAAATAAAAGCCACCATTAGCATCACTTGCAAAATATTTTGTGACATTACACTGGTTATGGACAAGCACAGGAGTCTCACATATCCAGCTTTCCATAACTACAAGCGAAAAACTTTCAAACTTTGAAGGCTGGCACATTACTGTTGCAGCCGCATAAGCATCATACTTATCCTGCATAGGAACATATCCAAGATCATATACATGCTCTTTAATCCTTGCCGGAATATTTACCTTACCACCACCGATAAGAACCAGTTTCAAATCATCAAAATGATGTGTTTTCTTATATTCTTCAAAATAATATATAAGTGTGTAGATATTCTTACCTATATCTTTCCTTCCTGCATATAAAATAAATGGGCTGTCTATATTATATTTTTCCCTGAATCTTCTGCATCATACTCGTAATCAGTATATACACCTTCACCGAGCTCTCTTGCATCGACATTACTAAGGTCATACACTTTTGATGCGAGTTCCATCTCAGGTCTGGCATGGAAAATCATACCTGCAACTTTTGAAAATGCTTCTTTAAATCTGTCCATATATATATAGCTTTCATCATGAAAACATGGAATCATTACGGCACGGTCGATGCACTGCGTATTCCATGATATGTTGTACCAAACATATATGGTATAAAGACAAATAAATCATAATCTTCTTTATGCTTTGCTATATATTTATAAAGATTAGGACTGTTTACATTTTCATCTGTAAATATTTTTTCCTCTTCCGGAGTAAGCTTATCATTTGACATAAGTTTTTTATTAACAGTGTTAAACAAATCTGTTTTTTGTTTTTTTACCTTAAATCTTCTTACTGTTATTCCATTTTCAACATATGCTTTCTGCTTATAATGATTAACACTCCAGCTTGAAGTGAATTCCTTTACACATGTTGTGAGTATCTCAACTTTTACCCCCGCATCATGTAAATGTGATACAAGACCTTTAAGCTCCATCTCTGCACCACCCGGAATATCAAATCCGAACCATGGTATTACAAATGCTATAGTTTTCATAATCATTCCTTTCTTTCTGCTTTATCACTTACTTTTTCAACCATCTGTGAAAATGAATCTATAATTTTGTCCCAGCGGTAATACCGGTCAACATATTGCACTCCAAGTTTCCCCATCTCTTCTCTCAGACCGCCGTCACAAACCATATCATCAAGCTGATTTGCAAACTCATCATAATTAGTATAATAAGTTCCTGCTCTGCTTATAACACAGTGTTGTTTTAACACTTCACATAACCCATTAACAATCACAGGTACTCCAAGTGCCAGTGACTCCAGAACAACAATCGAAAGGCTCTCAAATTCTGAAGGCATTATAAGAGCATCTGCCCCTGCCATAACATTGTATTTAAGTTCTTCTGACACAAAGCCAAGACTAATAATATCATCCCTTTCAGGAATTTCCATTACCGTCTTGCCCATAAGCACAAGTTTTACATCATTATTCTTTTCCTGCTTATATTTTATAAAATATTCAAATAACTGCTGGCATCCTTTATGTGTATCAATTCTTCCAACATAAACTATATAATTATCTATCCCTCTCTCTTTTTTGAACTTATATGGTTCTATATCAGGAGGAAGTTCTATACCTGCACCGCCAAACCCACCATATTTTCATTATGAAATTTATTTTCCACAAAATTCTTTTCTGTCACTGTGCAATAAAAAATACCTGACGGTTTTGTAAAAACATCTTTATAAACATCATAATAAATTGTAGGCTCATCATGTGCTGTAGGAATAAGTATTGATTTATCAGCCACCTCTTTTATTCCGCGAACTGTTGTATAATAAAGATATGTCATAAATACAAACACATCATACTTATCTTTATTAGCTTTTATATATTCTATTAATCCGGGCAATATGGACCTTGTGAATCAACCCATTTATCTTCAAGAATATGCATGTTAAAAGGCTTATCAATAAGCATTGATAAATGTCCAAACCGTTTGATACTTCTTGGCTTTTTAACACCAAATCTTCTCACCAGTACTCCATTGATAACTTCATTATTCTTCTCATATTCATCTTTCCATGTAAGATAATCAACAGCCTTAGTGGTGAGCACCTCAACATCATATTTCCCATTCAAATGTTCAGCCATCTGTCTCATAAGAAGTTCCGCTCCACCATTCACTTCAAGACCGTATCGCTGTACAACTAATGCCAGTTTTTTCACAACATCCTCCAAAACAATTAGTTCTATAAAACATTTTCTCTTAACAGTTCATTAAATCTTGCCAGAATCTTATCATGTGCAAAATCATCAAGTCTTTCATTCTGATTTGCAATAATCTTCTTCTGAAGTCCTTTATCTTTTAATATCTTATCCATAAGAGCTGCTGTCTCAAGTGCATTTTTTTCATTTAAAAGTATTCCACCTTTTCCAAGCGTTTCACCAACTGCTGATGAATTGTATGCAATAACAGGAATTTTAAAATACATCGCTTCTACAAGTGGAACACAGAATCCTTCATGTTCACTCATGCAAAGAAATAAATCCGCAGCCTTATAACATGCAAGAATTTCAGCAAACCTGATGTGTCCTGTGAATATAACATTCTTAATGCAGTTAAGCTGGGCATATTTCTGCATTTTCAGCTTATATGTCTCATATCCGCCTTCATTTCCCACAAGGATAGCCGGGAATTAGAATTGTAATACTTCTGATACAGTCCAAATGCATGTATAACGTCCTGTTGACATTTATTACTTGCAATTCTCCCCGTAAAAATTATATTTGTAACCCCATCGTTATACTTGCCATATAACGGAGCATCTGGTTTTTTATCATAATCACTAAATGCAATAAGTATCGGAAGTACATCTATCTTACATTTATAACCTGCCTTAATTAAATCCTGCTTATTATATTCAGAATCCGCAATACAATAGTCAACTTTATCGGCAAGCTTTGCTAGCTCTTCATAACCCTCTCGACAGTCTGCTGCTGCTGCCTTATTATAAGGTTCAAGCATTTCGGTGGTGTAATATTATGATAAATCATGACCTTTTTGCATTTCATATCACCAAACATCTCATTAAGTTCAGAACCTGTTGACATATGATATAATACTATATCATCTTTATTCATATGAGGCATTTTTGATACTTCCTGTGCTGTCCCCTCCGGGAGCCTGCCATCTATATATTTTGCATATATTGCTGTATCATATCCCTGTTCCTCAAGACTTTTTTTTAATGCAACTGTATCATTTCCTATTGCATCGCCATAAGCAAGTGATGGCAGCATCTGTACTATTCGCATACATTTAACCTCCGTAATTACTTCTCAAGCTGACTTTTCAGTTCTTCTATAGTTTTTTCACACTTTGCAAGCTTTTTTTCCAACTCAAAGAGGCGTTCATCTGTATCCTGAAATCTATCCGGAAGCATAGCAATAGCCCTATGCGTATAGATATTATAATCATTCTGGTCATCCACTATAGATTCAACATAAAAAGCAATAAGCTTTCTGTTAATTTTCTTAATAATCTTTGAGATTGGATTGCCGTAAAGCGGCTTGTAAGCATTTACAATCGCATGTGGTTTAGCCTTATCGAGATTAGCAATAAATTCCTCTTTATCATATACTGCATCAGCACAATTGAGTCTTAAATGAACATCCCTGAATTTATATTCTACATCTTCATAGTGTTTTTCGGCTATTTCTTTTCTTATGCCCTGCATAATCTCTTCCACGTTAATTTCCTGCATTAAAATATCCTCCTGGTATTAATTCTTAATCTGCCATTTATGTGGTATTCTCACAACACCAATATCACCAACATTTGATACGACTTCAAATCTTATCGCCTGTTTATAAAAATCTATTGGTGCACCATCAGCACCGTATTCTATACTTACATTCATCCAATACTGACCAGGAATCAGATTTAAGTCAGTAAAAGTAATGTCATATTCACCATCTCGATTAACATCAAACTTTTCAAATCTTTCAATCTTAGTATTGGTTCCATAACACCAAAGGTCATCATTTCTGAATACGCCTATGCCAAAAACAACATCTTGTACTGGTTTATTCATCTTATATTTTGCTTTCAATGTCATAGTGTCCCCGGTTTTATATGTCGATACATCATGATCATTTACATCACACAGTTCAAGGCTGGTAAACATAATATCACCGCTCCCATAACGTGTGTTATTATCCCACTCTTCCTGACGCATACGTTTAATTTCTTCTTCTTTCTTTCTGCGTTCTTCTTCTTCCTGCTGTTTTTTTCTATCATCCGCTTCTTTTTTCTGTTGTCTTATTCTTTCTTTTTCCTGCTGACTGATTCTTTCTTCATTCATATAATTCAGATACTGAAGATGAACTTCCTGAGGTTTTCCTTCCATCTCAATAAGACCATCTTTAATCCAGATTGAACGCTCACATATCTGTTCAACTGACCAAGTGAGTGCGAAACAATGACAATTGTTGTTCCCTGTGCCTTGATTTCTCTTAATTTATTAAAACATTTTGCCTGGAAATTAGCATCACCAACGCCAAGAATTTCATCAATAAGCAGAATATCCGCATCAACATTAATCGCTACAGAGAATGCAAGTCTCATATACATACCTGATGAGTATGTTCTTACAGGATTATCTATGAACTCCTCAAGTTCTGAAAATGCTATGATATCATCAAGTCTCCTGTCAATCTCTTTTTTATCAAGGCCAAATATTGATGCATTTGTATATATGTTTTCACGTCCGGACATATCAGGATGGAAACCGGCACCAAGTTCAATAAGACTTGATACTCGTCCGCACATTTCAATAGTTCCTGAATTAGGATACATAATCTTTGTAAGCATTTTGAGAGTTGTACTCTTACCACAACCATTCTTGCCTACCAGACCAATTGCCTCCCCCTTTTTTACATTGAAACTGATTCCTTTAAGTACCTGTCTCATCTCATATTTATTACGTTTCCAGAAAAGCATCTTTTCTTTTAATTCACTTCCCTTATCGTAATAAACCTTAAAACTTTTTGTTATATTATTAACTTCAATTGCATTTTCTTTATTCATACTTAAAACCATGCCTTTCTACCGGTATTCATTAGAACTCCTCAGCAAAACCTTTCTGAAGCTTTTTAAACATAACTTCGCCTATCACTATAAATACAATTCCCACAATTAATGCCAGAAGTAATGAGTGAAGTTCCGGCACCTCTCCGTAATAAATAATCTGTCTGTAGATTCTTATTATAGGTGTCATGGGATTAAGATTGAAAAGAAATACAAGCCAGTAACCTGCACCTGAATTCTCAACCATATCTACACCATACATAACAGGTGTAAGATACTGCAACGCCATAACAAATATGCCAAGAATATACTGTAAATCTCTCAGATATACCGTGTTGATGATACAATAAGTGCAATTCCAAGACATAATATATACTCTACTATCATAACAATCGGCAGACAAAGCATTGCATGAATATGAATCCCACGTCCTGCAATAATTACAACGCCAAATACCACAATGAACGTAAGTATCATATTAACAAACGCACTTGTTACAGTTGCTATAGGAAGTACTTCTCTCGGGAAATATATTTTCTTTACCATATCTTTTTCTCTCAGAATACTTGATGCACCATCCGTAACACTTGATGAAAAAAACATCCATGGCACGAGTGCAACGAAAAGGAACAGATAATACTGCTCATAACTTGCTCTCATAATTACCGAGAAAACTATTGTATATACAACAAGCTGTAATAACGGGTTAATAAATGTCCATAAAAATCCAAGAACCGAACCTTTATATCTTCCCCTTAAATCTTTTCTTACAAGACTGAATATCATTTCCCTGTATTCGTATAATTCTTTTAAATGCTGCATACTGACCTCCATTCGTATTCACTAAAAAGCTGCATACATAAATCCGCTTGAACCCGAATCTGTATAACCAAACAATAATGCCAGAATAATAATTCCATAATAAAGCAGCCATCTTACAGCTAATGGCTTTGATGCTATCGTTTCCCTTATCTTAATGCCTTTTTCTTTAAAAATTCCGACAATAAATATTACCACACACCCTACTGCTATGACAATATAATCTTTTGGCTTTAATTCAAACTGTTTAAATATATCCCATGTCAGCAGCTGTACATTTAGCTTTGTAAACATCTCTGTCATCATCTTAACAGCAGTTCTCATTCCCAACTCACAGCAGTCGAATATCCATCCGATATTTACAAGAATAAATGTTCTGATTATCTTAAATATCTTCCAGCCTCTGCCATCACCGTTAATATGAAACTTTTCTAGTCCCTTTTTATAAATCGGTTCACACAGATTGCTGAATGCAATTATGATACCATTATATAAACCATATGCTATATAACGCACTTCAGCCCCATGCCATATACCTACAATAAAGAATATTACAAGATTGGCAAAACATATCGGAAGCGTTCTTCCCAGATGATTACCAAGATGCTTCTTTCCCCATTTACTGAGTTTATTCATGCCTTTAGATAATGACATCGGATAAAAAATATAATCTTTCATCCATGTACCAAGTGTTATGTGCCACCTTCTCCAGAATTACCAATTGACTTTGAAAAAAATGGCTGTCTGAAATTCTCATCCATCTTGATTCCAAACATCTGAGCCACACCTATTACAATATCAATACCACCTGAAAAGTCACAATACAATTCAACCGAATACATTAGCACTGCTGCAATTGTAACAAATCCACCATATTCATAATACTTTCCAAATACAGCTTCTACAAACACATATGCTCTGTCTGCAAGAATAAACTTCTTTGCAAGACCCCATATAACTCTCTGAAAACCATACTGTATATTTTTAAGTTCAAACTTATTGCCCTAAAAAAGCTGTGGTGCAAGCCTGTCATACCTTCCAATCGGTCCTTCCAGAATCTGTGGAAAGAATGATATAAAAAGTCCCAGTTTAAATATATTTTTTTCATAGTCATACTTGCCCATGTATACATCTATTAAATATGATGCCGACTGGAATGTGTAGAATGACAATCCCATTGCCATAATCATTTTACATGCAAGAGAATGTGCATTAGTAACTCCTATAGAAACAAAAAAGCTCTCAAAATTAATCAGGAAAAACTTTGAATATTTTAAGACAGCAAGAAGTCCAAACTAAGTACAAGTCCTCCGGCAAGAACAAGCCTTTTCTTTTTCTTTGTTTTTTCCTTGTATTTTTTCTTTTCATCTTTTGTAAGTATCTCTTTATTTTGTGCAAGATACTTTTTAGATGAATCATTAATTTTCCAGATAAGCATCGCTGCAAAGTAGATAATTACTGTATCAAATACCATATATAACGAGCTTTTTACATTGTATCCCCAATAATAAACATAGCTCATTATAAGAAGCCAGACCCAACGAAACTTAGCAGGCAGAATATAATATACCAGAAGCCCGGCTATCAAAAAAGCATAAAACACTGTTGATGTCAGTGACATTTTTTATTCCTCCGTAGTCTTAAAAAGTTCTTCAAAAGAATCATAAAAATAATCCTTTATATTGAGAGTTCCATCTATATGTTTATCTATAACCTCACCGAGAACCTGTGAATATTCTTCAGCCAGATGCCCCTCCATATGGCCTTCTTTATCCGCATAATCATTATCCTCTCTCGGGAGGACATCCATTCTCGCCTTATTAAAATTGTAATATGTTACTCCAAGCTCACCAAAAAACTTTTCAAATTTTTCATTAACAACATCAAGTCCAAGTCTTTTAACACTTGACGGAGTGATAGGTGATGTCACACATATAAGTTCAATTCCGTTTTTATCACAGTATTCTTTTATCTTTTTAAAATATGCGACAGGATATGACTGCATTTTTGTAAACTGTCGTCCTTCCCATGTCTGCACATATCCTTCACCTAAAGGACCACCTTCTATATTATCACGATAAAAAAATCCCTGTCCCTTATATGGACCTTTTGCATCTTTAACATCAAGTGAATAAATATTGGCATTTTTATAATCCTCTGAATTTTTCTGGATTATATTATTTTTCACTGCTGAAAAATCCGTAGGGTCGCAATAAACATATCTCTTTGTAAATGCACTTCTTATATCCATGTATTCACTGTTATGAATAAAATAATCCCACTTGGTCAAAGAAAGCCAGCTGAACTGGTTATATATAAATGTTTCGGCGAAATATCCCTCTTCCTGTGGGCCAAACCAATATTGGTAGTCCACATCAAATATCACTCTTTTAACATCATTATTTTTACAACTCTCTTCAAGAACATAATATGAATCTTTTAATGTTTCTCCGGGAATTGCCATACTTAATGTAACTGTATCTGCCTGGCTGTCTATCTTTGCCGGGTCAATAGCACTTCTTGCATGCGAAGCACCAAGTACAATTGTATCATAATTTTCATCATCTTCATTTACATGCTGCAATATATAATGTATATATCCTGTCTTTGCAAAGCAATAATCACACACACCGATTATCACAATAAGTCCCACAATAAAAATCAAACTTTTTATATAAGGAAGTGCCTTTTTCATTTTGCTATCCATACCTTTCCAACGCCTGTATTTATATATCATCAGGCACAAATCCAGCCCATTATAGTCTTAATGTACCTCTTTGTCAAACACTCCGTGTATTTTTCTGATTCTACACTAACAATATCTGCCGAACGCTTGTATGCAAGATGTTCTTTCGCATAATTCTGACCATTTACGGCAATTTTATTGTAAAATTCTTTATCTTCATAAAGTTTTTTCATAAATTGTGCAGCCTCATCCACGTGTGCATCAGCCCAGAGATTGCCTTTCTTAAAAGGCTCATAATCTTTATCAAGTTCTTTCATGTCGTAGCCAACCATGCAGGCTGTATCGCTGTTCATAAATTCTGTATTGCCAGACCAATTTGTCGCAATAACAGGCGTTCCGACATACATTGCCTCTGCCATGACAAGCCCAAAGCCTTCCGAACGATGAAGAGAAACATAAACATCAACATCAGCTATAAGTGAATTAACTTCTGTTTTGTTAAGATGTCCACACATATAATAAATATTATCATCTTTATCCACAACAGAATTGATTATTTTCTCGTCATCTGTTGATAATTCTGCTTCACTTATCTTAATAACAAGACCAACATCTTTATACTTTTTCTTTGTCTCTTCATCTTTACAAAAGCCCTCTTTAAATGCCTTTATTGCAGCGAGAGGATTCTTTCGTTCCATTACACTTCCACTGTTAAACATTACAAGAAACAGGAATTTATCTTCTGGAAGATTAAAATGCTTCCTATCATACTTTTCATCCGTAACAGGTGCAATGCAGTGAGGAACCGTAATTACCGGCTTTTCCGTTTTTTTTTTTAATGTATTTGTTAAAAAAAACA
>ERZ860009.508-NODE-508-length-17294-cov-1.440571_pt1 | contig 17294 bp, 15 predicted proteins | sample MGYA00510114_ERZ860009 | MGnify/ENA primary metagenome ERZ860009 (study PRJEB30046, sample SAMN00715177) | human gut metagenome | study: EMG produced TPA metagenomics assembly of the A metagenome-wide association study of gut microbiota in type 2... | reverse complement strand
AGCTCCCGCCGGCGGCGACAAGCAAGTGCTGAACCTGTTCAGCTGGGCCGACAATTTCGATCCGGAGGTCATTGCCGAATTTGAAAAGCAAAACAACTGTAAAGTAAATTACGACGTTTTTGCCAATAATGAAGAACTGCTGGCCAAGATCCAGGCTGGCGGCGCGCAATACGACCTCATCCAGCCCTCCGATTACATGGTAGCAACTATGCTGAAACTGAACCTTCTGGAAGAGCTAGATCTTGATAAAATACCCAATGCCAAAAATATCGTCAGCAGCTTGAAGGCTCCTGTTTACGATCCCACCGGCAAGCATTCCCTTGTTTACACCTGGGGCATTACCGGCATCGTCTACAACAAAAATTTTATCAAAGAAACTCCCACCTCATGGGAAGACCTGTGGAACCCGGATTATAAAGGCCGCGTGATTCTGCTTAACGACAACCGCGAAGTTATCGGTATGGCGCTGAAGAAAAACGGCTATTCCAACAATTCCACTGACCAGGCTCAGGTAGAAAAAGCTTTTAATGACCTGAAAACGCTGGCTCCAAACGTACTGGCTTTCGACACCGATACTATCAAGCAGAAATTTATCGCAGAAGAAGCCTGGATCGGTACTATGTGGTCAGGTGATGCTTCCTACACCTACAAAGACAATAAAAACATCGGCTTTGTGATCCCCAAGGAAGGCGCTACCATCTGGGCAGACACCTTTGCTATTCCCAAAGGCGCTAAAAACAAAGCTTTAGCTGAAAAATTCATCAACTTCATTTACGAACCCAAGATCAGCGCTAAAAACTACGAATATATCGGCTATAACGACCCTAACGAAAAAGCAATGGAATTCCACAGTGAAGAATTCCGCAACGATCCCATGCTCAAGGTCGGTATGGATAACATCGACAAAGGCGAATGGCTCATCGATATCGGCGAAGCCCTGCCTATGTATGACCGTTATTGGACTGAACTCAAAACCGCTAAATAAACACGTAGCGACCTCTGTTTATTTAACTCTGCTTTAAGATCAGGCTGTCTCCCATGAGGCAGCCTTTTTTATAACACATTAAAGGGGAAGTGTTTAGCTTTATGAAAAAACTTACATATTTACTGACCGCTCTCTGCTTTGCCGTTCTGCTGGGCGGCTGCGGATCGGACAACTCAGCTAAAGATGCCGGAGCGCCCCAGGTCCTGAACCTTTACGGGTGGGCAGATTATTTTGATCCCGATGTTATATCTGATTTTGAAAAGCAAAACAACTGCAAAATCACCTATGACGTTTTTTCTAACAATGAAGAACTGCTGGTAAAATGCAGGCAGGCGGAGCCCAGTTTGATATCATCATGCCTTCCGACTATATGGTAACTACCATGCGCAAGCTGGATATGCTGGAAAAACTGGATCTTGCCAAGATCCCCAATGCAAAATACATCAGTGCTGACCTGCGCAAGCTGCCCTTTGACCCGACCGGCGAATATACCCTGCCTTATACCACCGGCATCACCGGTATCATCTATAACAAAAAATATGTCAAAGAAACTCCTGCCAAATGGGACGATCTGTGGAACACGGAATATAAAGGACATGTACTGCTTTTGAATGACTGCCGCGAAGTTTTCATGTAGCCCTGAAAAAACATGGCTGGTCTAATAACAGCACTGACCCGGCTCAGGTAGAAGCAGCCTTCAAAGACTTGAAGCAGCTCAACAGCAGCGTTATTGCCTACGATACCGAAAACCTGAAACAAAAGTTTATTGCTGAAGAAGGCTGGATCGGCATTATGTGGTCAGGCGACGCCCCTTTACCTACAGAGAAAATAATAATGTCGGTTTTGTTGTCCCAGATCAGGGCTCACTGATCTGGTCAGATAACTTCGCCATACCCAAGGGCTGTAAAAATAAAGAACTGGCCGAGAAATTTATGAACTATATGTACGACCCCAAGGTCAGCGCTAAAAACTGGGAATTTATGAACTGCGCCAATCCTAATGACGAAGCACTCAAATATCATTCCCAAGCCTATCTTAATGACCCCATGCTGAAAATTGGCAAAGAAAGCATCCCCAAAGGCGAATGGCTGACCGATATCGGCGACAGTATCACTATGTACGACCGTTACTGGACTGAGCTGAAAGCTGGTCAATAATAACAAAACAGGTTCACCGCTTTAGCGGTGAACCTGTTTTTATTAACCTGCATCTCAGCCGATCAGCTGCAGCAGTTCATCGATATTCTTTTTACCAAAGCTGATCTTATCATTATAAATCAGACAAGGCACACTCATAATTTTATATTGCTCGCGCAGCTCCGGGAACAAATTGATATCAAATACATCTATCTCGATCCCGTCATTTTCAACTGCCAGCCTGCCGGCTGCCATTACCAGCTCGGGGCACATCGTACAGGACAATGAAATGACTACCTGCAGCTTTTTACTTCCGCTCAGTGCTTTGCCGCAGCCAACTGCTCCTCACTGATAGCCTGACCCGGCCCGGCCGCATTATACAGTGTCACGATAAATGAATTAAACTCATGACCTCCCGGCACACCGTGAAAACGGAATCCTAAAGACGTTCCGTCCGCACGGCAGACCTCGATATATGGCAGCCCGTTTGCAGCCTCCCCGGCTTCTTCCCAGCGCAGATGAGCGCTTAAGGGCGTCAGCTCGTTTAAAAAGCCGCGTATTTCTGCCGCCGCCCGGCTGTTATCCAATGCGGCCCGCAGTAATAAATCATCTGTAAATTTTGCAAAAACAGGCGTCAGCTGCGTTTTAATAGCTTCCGAAATAAACGCGCCGTCATCGGCAGCAGCTGCTTCCGTCTGCTTAACTGCCGGCTCCGCGATTTGCTTTTTAGTTACTGCAAAACGCGGCAGCTTCAACTTATCGTGCAGCTGTGCAGCATATTTCTCAAGCGAAGTAGCCGCTTTGGCGCCGTCAGACACCGCTGTGACCACCTGCCGCAGATTTTTGATGCACAAGTCACCGGCGCCATAAACGCCGTCCAGATTAGTCTTTTGATCCATATCGGTGACCAGATAACCTTCACAGTCAGTTTCCAGACCGTTCAACAGCGGGCCGCCTACAGGAACATACCCGGCAAAAACAAATACGCCGAAGGTCGCGTCACTGGTCTCATAACGTGTACGTTCACCGGTCTTGCAGTTTTCATAAACAGCATAACGCAGTACGTCTCCTCCGCCGACTTCCAGCATAGCAGTATTATACAGTACTGTTATCTGCTCGTGCCGTTTCACTTCATCGGCGATCGACCCGGCACAGGTAAAATCTCACCGCGCACCAGCACTGTCACATGCCGCGCATAACGGGTCAGAAAAATCGCTTCTTCGGCAGCAGCAAAACCACCGCCCACAACAAATACATCCAGGCCAGTAAAAAATTCGCCGTCACAGGTAGCACAATATGCTACGCCGCGCCCGCGGTATTCCGACTCGCCTGTGAAACCCACCTGCCGTGGCACGGCTCCCATAGCCATGATCACACCCAGCGACTTAAAGGTTCCCTTATCGGTATGCACCTCTTTGATATCGCAGTCCAGCTTACTTTCCAAAGCCTCTGCCAGTAAAAACTCCGCCCCGAAGCTTTCTGCCTGCAGACGCATCTGCTCAGTAAGCTCTTTACCCGTAGTTTTTAAAACGCCCGGATAATTTACCACCTCGGAAGTAATCGTGATCAGACCGCCGATCTTCTCTTTTTCGATAACCAGCGTCTTATACTTGGCCCGGGCCATATAAACGGCAAGGCCCGCAGGCCCGCCGCCGATGATGATGACATCATACATCCGTTCCATGATCAGATGATCCCTACCAGATCAAGACTGGGTTTCAAAGTGCTTGCGCCAGGCTGCCATTTGGCAGGGCACACCTGATCGCCATGTTCGGCAACAAACTGCGAAGCCTGCACACGGCGCAGCAGCTCGTCAGCATTACGTCCGACATTGCCGGCAATAACTTCATAAGCTACGATCTTACCTTCCGGATTAACGATAAAGCTGCCTCTTTCGGCCAGGCCGTCAGCTTCGATCATCACATCGAAATCTCTTGCCAAAGCCCCGGTCGGGTCAGCCAACATCGGATACTGTATTTTTTTGATCGTATCCGATGCATCATGCCATGCCTTATGGACAAAATGAGTATCGCAGGATACGGAATAAATCTCGCAGCCGATTTTTTTGAATCTTCGTATTTATTCGCCAGATCCTCTAACTCAGTCGGGCACACAAAAGTAAAATCAGCCGGATAGAAAAAGAACACCGACCATTTCCCTAAAATATCTTTTTTGGTAACCTCTTTAAAATCGTTGCCTACATAGGCCTGAACCTTAAAATCGTTAACTTCCTTGTTGATCAATGACATAATAACTGCCTCCTTATATAAACATAAATTCAGTCGCTTTAGTTAGCGTTCGCTAACGCACCTTTAATATAACATATGTCATTTAAAAACGCAAGGGAAATTTATTTGAAATTAATATTCATTATTGTAATTGATTTTGCAGCTCTACAAATCACTGCACTGTTAATAAAAATCCCGATGTGAAGCACGCTCCACATCGGGATTTTTATTGAATAACGCTGTTTTATACTGCAATCGCCAACCTGTTAATCACATTTTTCTCCATTTTCTCCTGTCAAAAAATATTTCAAAAACTTTTCTTCCGGTATTGGCCGTGAAAACAGATAGCCCTGACCAATATCACAGCCATACTCCTTTAAAATCTGCAGCTGCTGCTCTGTTTCAACCCCTTCACCCACAGTTTCAATATTTTTATTTACCGCGTTGCAAAGATTGATCGCCTGCTGAATGACCGTACGCGACTTATCATTTTCAAAAATGGTATCGATCAAACTTTTATCAAATTTTACCACGTCAAAATCATTTTCTGCCAAAGCGGCAATATTGGAAAACCCGCTGCCAAAATCGTCCAAAGCAATACTGAAACCAGCAGCATGAAAATCATCCATCAGCCTGGTAATTAATTTTTTCTCCAGGCCGCCGATACTTTCTGTAATTTCGATCTCGATCATCTGCGGCTCGATCTGATACTTGCTGCAAATAGCCACCGCCTTCTGCACGACATTCTTTTTTCGTAAAGTCGTACGCGACATATTAACAGATACCTTGATAAATTTTTTGCCATGTTTCTGCCAGTTATGTATATATTCGCAAACAGTTTCCAGAACGAAAAATCGACAAAGCAGATCAGTCCATTCTGTTCCAATTCCGGTATAAAATCAATTGGCGGAACAAGGTTGCCTTTACCGTTCAGCTTTCGTACCAAAGCTTCCGCTCCATTTAATTTTTCATCACTTAAATTTATTTTGGGCTGCAAATAAACGGTAAACATCCGCTTGTGAATTTCCTGCAGCAGTTTTTTAGCTGCTTTAAAATATTTTCTGTCTATGCTGTGCAAATGTGTATGATATGTATCTTTGACTTCTTTCATTTTTTTATTTGCAGTCATAAACTGTTTTTGCATGTCCAGACCAGTACTTTTCCAGCTGCTGCCTACAGCGGTGCTGACATTTTTAATAGCTTTTATCTTTTCCTTAAAAGTTTTCAGAGCTTGTTCAAATTCAGCTTTAGTCTGGTTTATGCTCAAAACGACAAACTCGTCGCCGTCAATACGAAAGCAATGGCCCTCAAATACTTCAAGCAGACTTTTACCGACCTCTTTTAAGATAGCGTCGCCAAAAACAGAACCATACTGATCGTTGATCCTTTTCATCTCGTTGATGTTAATAACAGTTACACCTAAAGTCTCCGGCAGGTCATTTGCAATACTTTCAGCAACTTCTTCATAGTATGAGCGGTTAAAAACTCCTGTCAGCATATCCGTCCGACGCATTTCTTCCAGTTTTTCATAAATACGTTTTTCTTCCAGTTTTATGGTTTCTGAATTAATAACAGATAAAACCTGAAAACGCACTTTTTTATTATTCGTACAAACCAAAATACTTTTTAATTGCAAATATCGCTTCAAAAACGGCTGATAAACCTCTTCTAATAAGAAACCCTCCTGGGAAAGCAGCTTATTCTGGCAAAAAGAACATACTGTTTTTTGTCCATGCAAAACTTCATAACACTTTTTGCCAACATAATTCCCATCAGCCAAAAATTTCCTGGAAATATTTTTGGCTTCCTCATTCATATAGATAAGCTCATTTTTTTCAATATCTATCATGCAGACAGCGTCTTTGACCTGAGTATAAACCTCAAAATCTTTTTCACTGGTATCAATTTTTTTTATTCTCTGCCCGCTCATTTCGACACCCCTGTTCCCTCTTTTCTCCTGCAAAACAAATGCCGCCTGCTGATGCAGGCGGCATCTATAAATATAGCGCGTGATATCCGCCACATCCGACAACTTTAAAGTTTTAAAATTCGAATCTCACCCCGGCATTGATCTGCCATTCTTTTGGATCTCGGCCCCGAAGCTGCGTTCGATATCGCCGTAGAACTGACTGGTTTTACTGAGTTTGATATTAGTCCCAAGACCCAGCTCAAACCAGGTATCACCATAATCTTTGGAAGTCGCCAGAGTTTCTCCGTTAGCAGCCTGCATCGTGATATCCCGTTCACCGCCGAACTCGTGCAGCAGCGAACCCTTGATATAAAAATCACTCCTGCCGTCTTTGGCCTTTTGACCTGCTACCAAGCCTACCCGGCCGATGAAGCTGTTCATTCCGCCGGCATACACTTCCGTTCCGCGGTCAGTAGTATAGTGTGCGCTGCCTAAACGTCCTGCTGTAAACTGCACCTGCGGTTCGATAAACGTGCCCCGTTCCCGGTTCACCTTGATCGTTTTGCCATATTCCACGCTCAGGCTGTACGCATGAGCTTTATAATCTGCCTTATCCGCATATTCTCCATAGGATTTGATATCCGTACTAAACTGACCTATCCGTGCCACAACGTCAGTATAATTGCCCTTTTCTCCATACCAGGTACCGTACAGGCTGCCTGACAGCAGCTTATCCTTACTGCTGCCACTGCTGTAGCCAGCCTTGCCTGTTCCGCGGTCTATAGCAAAACCGTAAGTGCTTTTTTCGTTATCGGCTTTATCGTAGCCCAGCTGGAACAGGTTATAGTTGCCGTCAAAACTGCCGCTGCCAAATTTTCCGCCTACGTAACGGGCCCACAAACCGTCACCATCCTGCTCATTCGTACGGTAACGCAAGTCGCCCAACCGTTTGCGCAGTGTATCATTGCTACTACGCCACAAAGCATAGCTGTTATCGGCACCATCCAGCAGTACTTCCGTATCGTCATTGACAGTTTTTTCTATTTTAGTCAGATACCATTGCTCTTCAGTGCCGACAGCATTACCCGCAGCATCAAACGCCTCAGTCCCTTTTTTTATTGTTGGCGTTACATCCCACAAACCGCCGTTATTCAACTCTTTGCCTGTGAAAACAGCATTTTTACTGTCATCAGTGATCAATAGCAGGTTTTTTATACCCGTTACCTGTATGTTATTGGCAAGGCTGACATCTTTAACGCTGACGTAAGTAGTGCCTGCATCAGCATTTTTGATATGTACTTTATCGCCATTGACCTCGCTTGCTAAATCAGTATCTAAAATAAAACTGCCGCCGGTGCCCTTATAATCCCGTACTTCCAACTTATCTGCCCCAGCCCGCATATCGACCACAGCATTATTTTTATTTTCCAAGGTGGTTGCTTCACTGTCGGCAGTCATAAACCACTGCGAAGAATTATCAAAACTCAGATCAGTAGTCCTGTTTTTATCATTGCTGACCCCCAAGCTGGCTCCACGTAAGAATGACTGCCCATTTTTCATGCTGATATCAATAAGCGAACCATTAACCGCATCCGTAGTTAAATGCTTCACATCACCCGTCAGCTGTATGGTTTTCCCGGCCGCTGGATCAATAGTAACGCTGGCTGTAGTTCCTCCTGTAACCGGTACTGGCGCATCCCTATAACAATCAGTCACGCCAACGGCCAGACCTTTGTTTGTCTGTACAATGACATCACCGCTATACTCAGCAGCTTCTCCGGCTACCGTTGCAACAGTTCTGATCCCAATACCGCCTTCACTGGCTATAACGACACTTACATCTCCGGCTGCCGTTATTTTGCCGCTGAGCCCTACAGTACCATTCTGTCCCGCGGCATCTACCGCATTGCCAAGCAGGCTGACATTAGTCTGCGAACCAGATTCGAAAACAGTTTTTGCCGTACTTAAAACACCTAAAACTCCATATTCAGCATCCTTATTTGCCGTACCTGTTTGCATTCCGGTCGCGTCAATAGCAATATTCACAACAGAACCAGCCGCATGTTTGCTCTCTCTAGCGGTGCTATAATTCCAGACCCCCTGGATCAGTTTCGAACGATTTACACCACCCGCAGGCTTGGCATTGATCATAATATTTGTTTCTGAACCATTTCCTGTTTCCAGGCTGCCCATAGAACCGGTTATCCTGTCCCCCATAATAGCAGCCCGTCCCTGCGCCGCTGCTCCTTCCTTTTGGTCCAAAGTGATCAGCAGGTCATTCTTCCGTCCCTCCAAAAGCGTATTGCCTGTAAAGCCGACAACATACGTTGTATAAAATACCCTCGGCCCTATCAAAACCATTTTGACGTTATCTTTAGCATCAGTCATCCCGTCATCTATATCAGAAACAATACCGTTGACATTAAAAGACTTGCTGCCGTCAATGAAAACGTTCAATTCCTTGCCTACAGTAAGCTTGCCCTTGGCATAAGCACCTACGGCACTCTCAGAATTCGTAACAATATCAATATTCAAAGCACCCTTGACAAGTAGATCAGGAGCAGACGCAGTATCTGTCACATACAGTCCTGTGTTTCCATTCTGTAATTTTATATTGATATTGTCCGCAGTCAAATTACTCTTACTTTTGATGCCTGTCAGCGCATAACCACTTTTCAGTTCAAGCTCAATATTGACATCTTTAAAATCCAACCCGCCCGTTCCGGTATTCTTGATACCGTACATACTACCGCTTTCGCTGACAGCCTGAATATCGATATTATCAGCTGCAAATTTTCCTGAATTATTTATACCGATAAAATTGCCCTGCATCATACCGGTTATTTTGAGATTTTTAGCCAAAAAATCTCCGCCGTAATTTTCAATGCCCGCATTATAGATACCTGTTGCATTGTAGGTCTCATCCTTGCCTTGGCTGTTGCCGCCCAAATTTATTTCTGTATTCTGCGCTGTAATATTGATCTTAGAAGTTTGGGAACCGTAAATACCGTAATTAACAGTATAGTCATTTGGATCACTGTGTATCGCGTTATTCGTGATCGATAACAGCTCGCCGCCAATGTTTATGGTGGCATAATTACCGGCACGAACGGCATAAACATCCTTATCTGTTGCTGCTGTCGGATCGTCAAGGTCAACAGTAAGATTTTTATCAAAGGACAGTTCGATCCTAAAACCGTTTCCACCAGTGGAACCTGCGGAAACAGCCGAAGCCGCTTTATAACTAAACTGACTCTCAACAAATTTATCTATTGATACCGCGTCTTGATACGAATAATATTTATCTTTATCACCGGTATATTCTTCTTTGGAAATAGCATCGCCGGCCAAAACACTGTTCTGCTGCAGCGCTGCCAGCATCAAACTTAATACAACCGCCCGTTCCAACTTCTGTTTTCTCATTTTTCTCTTTCCTTCCATATTTTCCCAACAAATTTTGTATTTGCTGATTGAAATTTATGCAGTACAAGTTATTATTCCTTTTGCAAATATTTTATATCTATTTACAATATTTTTAATATATTACCATAATCATTATCTGAGCGCAAGATTTTTTGCATAAATGAAAACTTGCACAACTTCCTTCTGTCCTAAAAAATTTACAGGCAGTATCTTCTGCTTACAACGTTAGTATTGAGTTACTCTTTTGTTAACACTTCTTGGTTTTACTTAAAAACAACCTGCGAGAGAAGTAAAAACCTAAATGCTTTTAAAAGACTCTGCTAACGTCATTGAATAGTAATACTGTCTCATAATACATATGGCAATGAACAAGACCAAAGTTTACGTGTCAAAATATTATTTCACATATTTTTCACAAATATCATGTAAATGCTGGCAACTGCTGCTAAAAAACTCATGGCAGTTATAAAAACCACCTGCGGAAAACTTTTAAAATTTTTTACAGACCACGTAAACTTTCACCCTTCTCAATGCCATATGTATAGTGCAGGGGTAAAACACTCTATGCCAACCACTTTTGAAAGGAGCATCACTATGCAAATATCATCAGCACTGTATTTTTGATAAAAAATAAAACCGCAGACTTGCATAAGCAAGTCTGCGGTTCAATTTTTCACTTTTCATTGTTTTATTGTGCGGTACCGTCCTGTGTTTTCATATCTATCAGAGGTTCATATCCGACCGGCGGCTCTGCTGCCAGCCACTGCTGCTTACGGTCACTGGCTGCAAACAGATGCGAATCGAACCACATATAGAAGAATTTTTCAGCCGGCACAACAACGTAGCCGTCCTGTAAATGATCGGCCGTATCATAAGGATCAGCCATAATCAGTACGTCACTGCTGGTTATGTCATCCGTGCCCATCGTGTCATAGCCGATAATAACACGCCAATGCCCGCCCCAGTCTACATTTTCGACCATAATAGGTACATTGCGTTTAAGATGCTCGACTACAAATGCTTTAAATTCCTGTGTATTCTGCGGTGTTTTATCTTTATCAGCTGACGAAGTTACCTGCCAGCCTTTTTTCTTAAAATATTTGACCATACCTTTAGTATTAGTCCCGGTATAGGACTTTGTTCCCATGATCTTGCCGATCGCCAGTTCATCTTCCTCGCTGCGTCCCTGAAAATGTTCGACCACCATCAATGCAGCGGCAGGGCCGCGGTATATTCGGTAGTTTGCTGATAGGTACGGAACTTAGGCAGCAGCACAAGCGAATCAGTAGGCTGCATATTATAAAAATCGAGCTGCTGAAAATAAGGCGATTTCGGCACATTGGCCAGTCCATTGTAGGACGACGCCCCGGCACTTTTGGTATCATAATTTGACGGATATGGTATCTGATTTTCATTACTCATACCCAGCATCAGCAACGCTGATGCTGCAACAAGCAGTGCGGCAAACAATTTCTTTTGTGGCATTAGCTTCCCTTCTTTCTAGTGACGTTTCTGCCAGCCTCGACTGCTTCCTCTAAAGCAGACCTTTCGTTAGGCAGATTGGTGCTTTGCACTCTCTGTAATAAATATCGCATAGCGTCCATGATCTTGCTTTTATCTTCTAACAGCACAAGCACATCATGGCCGCTGATCGCCAGATCCTTAGTATGAACAGGCATTTTACTGCGGGACAGTTCCAGCACCGCCGTTCCCAAAACGCGTCCTTCCGCCATCAGTTCGGTATTCTTACCGGCGTGAGTCGCACCCATATCTGCTAAAAATACTGCTACCAGCTGTTCAAAAGCAGCAGTCATTTCATGACTATCTTTAAAATACCGCCGGCCGCCTCGCTGCGCAGCCAACGCAACAATGTGCGCTCACCTGTCACCAGCATCGGTGCGAAGCGCATATGCCTTGACACCAGCCATACTACTCTTTGCACAAAAGGAGCCGGATAACGCAACCGACTTAAAATAACTTCTGCCATAACGGCGCTTTCAGCTTCGTGACCATGATCACTGGGCTGACCTTCTTTATTAAGCCTGCGGATACCAGGAAGACCTTTAGCTACATCGTGCAAAAGCAGGGCCCAGCGTATTGCCAGCTGACGCGGACTGTTATCAACAGCAGCCAGAGTATGCTCCCATACATCATAGCAGTGAAAACGCTGGTTCTGCGGCAATCCCGCCAAATGCTCCAGCTCCGCAAAACATCTATTTCCCGATAAGTTCCCTGCTCACGCACACGGCGGCGTCCGGCCGCCAGCCCTGTCGCCATCATCAGCATCAGTCCCTTGCCGGCCCATTTGCCGAGCAGCAGCTTATCCAGCTCTGTCGCACACGTTCCAATGATAGCCCGGCACTGCGGCTAACAGAAAGCTGTAGCTCTGCGGCAGGTAATACGGCGTCTGCGGCTGTCCAAATGCCGGGCCGGCGCCCTGCCGCTGTACATAATCAAAGCCCAGCTGACCTACAAAGCGGCAGGCTCTGTACATACGCAAAGCATCTTCCTGATAACGGGCTGGCGCATCACCGACAGTACGCAGTATTTTCTGCTGCAGGTCCTGCCTGCCGCCGTGATAATCGTATACATTACCGGACTGATCCAAAGCCATGGCATTGACGGTAAAATCGCGCCGCGACAAATCAGCCTCCAGGTCGTCACAATACCAGACCTGCTCCGGTTTATGCGCATCACCGCCGTAGGCTTCGCCGCGGAAGGTAGCAATTTCTACCATTTGGGAGTCCCGATGCACAACAACGACACCGAAGTTCTGTCCCAGTTCGCCAACAACAGTAAACCCGGCCGGTTCTAAAATGCTGATAACAGACTCGGGGCGGGCCGATGTTGCAACGTCAAAATCGCCGGGCGTCTTTCCCAGCAGCAGATCGCGTACGGCACCGCCTACAACATAGGCTGCAAAGCCCTGCTCTGTAAGCAGCGTCAATATTCTGTTGATAATGGGCGGCAATAAAAATCGCCTGTTTTCAGCAGTCATAATCTCACTTTTTTTAGTTAATTTATTCTATCATAAAGTTTCAAATCATAGCAACTTTTTCCAAGCCAAAATTTAATCATTCTGGTCAATACCGCCATTAGGCAGCGGATAATCGACGGCAATACCAAAATACTCCCACAGCACTCCCTTTAAGTCGTATTCAGTATTGATGGTATATCGGTATTTGACACGTCCACCCAGATAAAACTTTAAAAGATTTCCCCGGATCGTGATATTGCAGTCTTCGCGAAAAACAGAGATCGCTTTGCCTTTATTGAGCGGCGAATCCGGATGAAGGTCTGTATAAATGCAGGTGGGAATAAAATCCATATCCAGCTGCTGTTCTTCTGTAAAGCCAAACAGCCTTTTCCATGGTTTACGCCGTTCCTTCTGCCACAGCAGCCAGCCAAAGAACGGATCGCGGCTGAATTTATATTCGCTGATACCGTCATTCTGCACTTTGCCCTCTGCCATTTCGAGCGGACAGCGCGGACTTTCACTGTTGACGCCAACATCAGTCAGATAACGTTTTCTTCCAGTTCGATGCACATTACCCGATGCCGGCGGATCTGGTATTCCTCCAGCCGGTCGATAAAACGGGCCGCATAACTTATGACTTTATAGCCCAGGGATTCCAGCAGCCAATTATACAGGCCGTTCAGCTCAAAGCAAATGCCGCCGCGGTTTTTCATAATGATTTTGGCAAACATATCATCATGCTCGAGCGAAGTCAGCCTGCCGCTCAAAATATCCAGATTCTCATAGGGCACATATTTCAAATGCGCGTCCTGCAGCAGCTTCAGCGTCGCCAGGTCAGGCGGCGGTACAACCTGCGGCAGATGCAGTTTACGCAGATATTGACATAATTGCCAATGGTTCATCAATGCGGTTTGCTTTTTCATTCCCATCACTCCATCCGCAATTATTCTCTTTCTTTTATTGTACCGCAAAAATATGTGTTCCTGCAGAAAATTTTACAACGCTGCGCCTTAACCTGAAGTTAATAAAATATGGCTAAAAGATCATAAATAGGTTACAATAAAGTTAGAATGAATCTTGTCGGTGAGGCGATAAAATGAGTAGCAAGCGTTATGCTCAAGTTGATAAGGAATATTGTGTATCCTGCGGCACCTGCACTAAGGCCTGTCCGCTTCAGGCGATCAGCGTGCCCGATGGTATCAGCGCAGTTGTAGAACTGGCTCGCTGCATCGGCTGCGGTCTGTGCGCCCGTGAATGTCCGGCATCTGTGATCAAGGTGGTGACTGCTGATGTCTAAACGCAATCACTGGTATGATTACCTTTGGGTCCTGACGGCGCTGTATCTGGCTCTGGGCTTTTTTAATATTCTTTTCGCCTGGCTGGGGCTGCTGTGCTTTTTCATTCCGCTTATCATGGCTTCTACATTCGGCACTAAATCATATTGCAATAAATATTGCGGCCGCGGGCAGCTGTTCGAGCTGATCGGCAACAGCTGGAAGCTTTCACCAAAACGCGATATCCCTTCCTGGCTGCGCTCGCACACCTTCCGTTACGGCTTCTTACTGTTTTTTACAGCGATGTTTGTCAATATGCTGGTTTCTACCTATCTGGTCTTTACCCATGCTATCTATTTTCATCAGACAGTCAGCCTGCTGTGGACTTTTGACGTGCCCTGGCACTGGGCTTACGGCGGCGGTGCGCAGCCGTGGATCGCACAGTTTGCTTTTGGCTTTTACAGCATCATGCTAACCTCCAGCATTCTTGGCATCATCACGCTGCTGCTGTTCAAGCCGCGTTCCTGGTGCGTTTATTGCCCTATGGGCACGATAACTCAGCTCATCTGCCGCTGGAAACATCGTAAATAAACAACAGCTAAAAAGCAGTACAAGTTTTCAAACGTGTACTGCTTTTATTATGCCAATTTACGGGCAATCAGCACATCCATGCAATGCTGATATATTTTCTGTTAATAACATTATTCTCGCCTCTTTCTTTCAGTATAACAAACCTCATGGCGAACTCAATAACTTGTTTTTTGAAAACCAGTCCTTATCCAAACTCCAGTTTAAGTACTGTTTAACATTAAATATTTCTAATATATTTAATTATATAATACCGCTATTGACAAATATTCACTTATAGAATACGATGAAATCATACTGAAAGTTCAGCCTGTAAAATACAGGTATGTCCTGCAGATAAATCTATTAAGAAAAGAGGAATTTTTTATGTTTACATATGGTACATCGGATATTGCAGCAGACCGGGAGGTTTGCATAATCTAATATTTTGCCGAACCTCCCAAAAGGCTTTAATATAACCTTTAGGAGGATAAAAAAATTGTCTAAAATAAATTTACAAACATTAGGATTTTCCGCTAAATTCGCTGAAGAAACAGCCAGTTTTGGCTGTTCCCTGTCGGACGCGTTTCAGCCCAGTATAAGGATCTTTACCGTGTCATAACCGAAACCGGAGAAGTATTGGCAGAGGTTTCAGGCAAGCTGCGCTTTAATGCCGCCGCACTTTCAGATTTCCCTGCCGTCGGTGATTTTGTTCTGCTTGACCGCACAGATACTGTTGAAGGAAGAGCGATCATCCATCATGTACTGCGCCGCAAAAGCGCGTTTATCCGCAAAGCTGCCGGTACAGGTAACTCTGAGCAGGTAGTCGCCAGCAATATCGATACGGTATTCATCTGTATGTCATTGAACAGCGATTTTAATCTGCGGCGTCTGGAACGGTATTTAGCCATTGCCTGGAGCAGCGGCGCACTGCCGATAGTTACTTTAACCAAAGCTGATTTATGTGATGACGTAGCTGCTAAAACAGCAGCGGCTGAGTCCGTTGCCATCGGCGCTGAAATACTTGTCACTTCTTCACTGGCCGATGCCGGTCACGAGCAAATACTTCCCTACTTGAAGTGCGGCAGTACGTCTGCCTTCATCGGTTCCTCAGGCGTAGGTAAATCAACTCTTATCAACCGTTTGGCCGGCACCGAATTTGCTACCAATGGTTTGCGAAACGATGATAAGGGTCGACATACAACAACCAGACGCGAACTCATCACCCTTACAAACGGGGCTTTAGTCATCGATACTCCGGGAATGCGGGAACTGGGTTTAGAAACGGCTGATTTATCCAAAAGCTTTGCTGATATCGACGAACTGTCCCAGCAATGCCGTTTTCGTGATTGTACCCATACCCACGAAACAGGCTGTGCCGTTCAGCAAGCTATCACAGACGGAATACTTGCCGCGGACAGACTGGCCAGCTATCAAAAGCTGCAGAAGGAAGTACGCTATGAAGGCCTTGATTCCAAACAGATCGAACTGGAAAAATTCAGTACCATGTTCAAAGATATTGGCGGTATGAAAAAAGCCCGCAAATTTCTGCATGACAACGACAAGCGCAGACGCTGAAAACTGTGCCGGTAATATTATCAACCGTAAATGACCGACAATAAAAAGAAACCAGCGTGTACTATAAAGTACACGCTGGTTTTTATTGTTCTTTAAATTTTACAAAGTCACCGATTCCCAAACCGGGAGTGACCATCGGCTGTACCATATTTTTAGGGTCAAGAGCAACTTCGATGATATAAGGCGCGTCCAGCTGCATAGCTTTTTCAACTGCTGCTGCCAGGGCTTCAGGCGTATCGACATGCTCTCCGGCTACGCCAAAGGCTTCGCCGTATTTGACAAAATCGACATAGCCGGGCATTTCGCAGGAAGTAAACCGTTTATTGAACTGCACGGTCTGCAACTGACGAATCATGCCTAAGCCGCTGTTATTAAAGACTATCGCCGTCACCGGCAATTTATAGCTGGCGATCGTAAACAACTCCGAGCCGGTCATTTTGAATCCGCCGTCACCGCTGATACTGATCACCCTGCTTTTGGGGCGGGCCAGCTGTGCGCCCATAGCCGCCGGCAAGCCAAAGCCCATCGTTCCCAATCCGCCTGAAGAAATCCACTGGCGGGCAAACTGGATCTTGATATGCTGAGCAGCCCACATCTGATGCTGCCCGACGTCCGTAGTGATAATATAATCCTTATCTTTGATAACCGGGTTCAGGGCCTTGAAAAACTGCGGAGCAACTTCGCCGCCGAAGTCCTCGTCCATACTGGGCCAGCTTTCGATCAGCTGCCACCAGGCATCAAGATCATGCTTGACGCTGCCTGCCTCCAGCATTTGCAAAGTTGTGTTCATATGACCGGAAATACCGATACTGGAATAAATATTTTTATCCAGCTCCGCCGGGTCGATATCTAAATGGATAACAGTTTTATTCGCGCTATAACTGCTGCGTTCACCGGTAACACGATCGTTAAACCGGCTGCCAACAGCCAGAATCAGATCGGCTTCCTTAACGGCGTTGTTGGCGCGTCGTGTCCGTGCAGTCCCGTCATCCCAAAAACAGACTGCGGTAGGCACTGATAGCGCCTAATCCCATCAGGGTGCTGACAACCGGGATACGCAGCTTTTCGCATAAATGCATGGCATCATATTCCGCATCGGCATTGATAACACCGCCGCCTACAAGCATGACCGGGCGCTGCGAAGCATTGATTGCCGCCACTGCGGCAGTAATCTGTTTTTCTTCCGGCAGCTCTTTCGCCAGCGGGTCCAGCTCGAA
>ERZ860009.507-NODE-507-length-17295-cov-1.334455_pt1 | contig 17295 bp, 25 predicted proteins | sample MGYA00510114_ERZ860009 | MGnify/ENA primary metagenome ERZ860009 (study PRJEB30046, sample SAMN00715177) | human gut metagenome | study: EMG produced TPA metagenomics assembly of the A metagenome-wide association study of gut microbiota in type 2... | reverse complement strand
GACATCCCGATGCGCAAAGAGCTGATCGAGGCACTGGTTACGGAGGCTGAGCCAAAGATGTTTCCACAGATGCTTGGTACCGCAGATGCGGATTTCTACGGCCATCAGACGAATCATGGATCTTTTGTATTCGGAGGTGCTTCCGGATTTGAGGCAGAAAACCGTGACAATGGGCATATGATTACTTCAAGTATCACTGCTCCGTGCATCTGCCGGGGAATTATGAAATACATTCCAAAACTTGCGATGCAAAGATCGTCCGTACCTGGGCCGGATATGAAGATCTGTGTGCGGACGGAGTACCGGTACTCGGACCGGTTAAAGAAGTGCCGGGACTGCTGTTAGCCTGTGCTTTTACCGGACACGGATTTGGAATTTCACCGATTGTCGGAAAACTGTTATCCGAACTGGCCATGGGAAAAGAAACCACACTGGATCTGCATGAACTGCGTATGACCGGTTTCAGGCAGTGATCTAAGATAGCAGGATTGTTGTATAAAAAAGAATACAGGAGTAGCAATCAAAAAGATAGTATGGTATATTATAAGCACGATAAGTAGCAAAGGCGCTATAGTAGGTGATACTATGGCGTCTTTTTTGTTTATTTGCTTTGATATTCCATACCTCTGAAAACATAAGGAGGAAATGCATATGGATACCAGGATTAAATTTTTATATTTGAGTGAACCGGATATGATCAAGGCCGGAGTAAAGACATGGATCAGTGTGTGGAGGCAATGGAAGATCTGCTGGTTACATTGAACAAAGGCGATTATGTGATGGCCGGAGTCAACCATAATTCCCACGGTGCACAGGTCATTTTTCCAGATGATCCGCAGTTTGAGGGAATGCCGAAAAATGCAGACGACCGCCGGTTTATGGCGATGCCGGCATATCTTGAGGAAAATACCAGATGGCCGGAATGAAGTGGTATGGAAGTAACTGTGAGAATAAAGCTTCCGGTCTGCCGCGTTCCATTCTGATGATGATGTTGAACGATAAAGATACCGGGGCGCCACTGGCACTGATGTCTGCAAATCTTGTCAGCTGTTACCGTACCGGAGCAATTCCGGGAGTCGGGGCAAAATATCTGGCAAGAAAAGATTCCGAAACGGTTACCATTATCGGACCGGGTGTTATGGGAAGAACCTGTCTGCTGGCTTTTTTAAGCGTCTGCCCGAAGATTACTACTGTAAAAGTGAAAGGAAGAGGACAGCGTTCCCGGCATGCATTTGAAGAGTTCGTAAAGAAGGAATGTCCGCAGATTCAGCAGGTCATCGTATGTGATTCGATGGAAGAGGCCGTAAAAGACAGTGACATCATCTGTGTTACTTCCACCGCACCGGTAAAAGAAATCGATTTCCCATATATCGCAGAAGACTGGGTAAAAAAAGGTGCACTCATCTGTCTGCCATCGGCTGCACGGTTTGATGATGATTTTCTGATCAACCGCTGCAAGAAAGTGGTGGATAACTATAAACTGTATGAAGCCTGGGCAGAGGAATTTCCGTATCCGAGTTATGAGATGGTACAGATCATAGGTTCCAAGTTTACGGATTATCTGCACGAAGGACGGATTCAGCGGGAAGATATTGTAGATATTGCCGATATCATTAATAAAAAGCATCCGGGACGGGAGAGCGATGATGAGATCATTGTATACTCGGTAGGCGGTATGCCTGTTGAGGACATTGCCTGGGGCGGTACCGTATACCGCAATGCATTAAAAGAAGGTATCGGCGTGGAACTGCCTTTATGGGATCAGCCGGATATGGCATAAAAGGTACGCCTTTTTAAGTACTTTTTGCCGGGCGGCCCTGGCAGAGGTTTAAGTACAAGGGGCGAAAGAAAATAAAAAACGTCATGCCAATGCAGCCGTATCTGGTGCTGGATACAGATGATTATGAGGTAAAAAAAGAAATGAAATCCGGAATCTCCCACTTTTATGAATTTTCCAAAAAGAAGAGTTTAAAGGAAGAGATGAAAGCGGTGCCGGATGGCAGCGTGGACCTGTTGTTTGGAATCGGAGAGCAGGATGTTAAGACGTGTATTGGCGGAACGGTTCTTGCCGCAAAAGGCTGGGAGTTTGAGGACGGACGTTCATATTTTGGGGTCCGTTTTCAGCCGGGAAGCTGTATTCTGCCGGAAGAACTTTCCATCCGGGATCTGGTCAATAAAGACCTGGAGATAGATGGCAATCTGTTTGGAGATCACCTGACCGAGAAACTTGCCGGGAGTAAAAATATTTCGGAGCGTGTCAATGTATTTACGACGGAATATGCAAAACTGCGTGGAAAAGAACTGGCGGATGGCATACAAAAGCTGGAAAATTATCTCAGGGAGAGAATTTATGATACCGATGGATGCATTTGTATCCGGCAGCTGGCAGAGGAAACCGGATATTCGGAATGTTATATCCGGCGTGTTTTTCAGCAGGTGCATGGAATTTCGCCAAAGAATTTTGAACGGTTTGTCCGGTTTCAGAAGCTGCTGCATGTCATAAATAAAATGCCGGAGAGAATCCGGCTGGATGCACTGGCGCAGCAGTGCGGCTATTATGACGAAGCACATATGATCAAAGATTTTAAACAGTATGCCGGGATTACCCCACAGGGTTATGAGCGGCTCATTACAGGAACAAAGATTCCGGAACTGGAATTGTAAAGAGCATTATACCAAGGAGGAAAGACCATGAGTTTGTCAAGAATTGAAGTAATTACAGGCATGTCAAAATTTTCCAGCTTAAAAGCAGCACTCAGCAAAGCCGGTGTGCGGGGAATGACCGTGATGCAGGTACTTGGATGCGGTGTGGAAAAAGGAACCAGAGAGTATGAAGTGGATGAGCTTGAAGAGATGGAACTGCTTCCAAAACAGCAGATCAATATTGTTGTGGAAACGGAGCGTGTGAATTCCATCGTAGAGATCATCAAGGAACAGCTGTATACCGGTCACATCGGAGATGGAAAGATCTTTATCTATAAACTGGATAATGTCATCCGCGTCCGCACCGGTGATGAGGGCGAAAAAGCGTTGTAGGGGATGGGGGTCTGTTTATGGAAGAAAAGAAGTTAGGACTCAAAAGTGTTATTTCTGTTTCTGTAGGACTTGTCATTGCAACGAGTTGTCTGGTTTCACTCGGACAGGGTGCAGGGACGATAGGTGTGACCTTTATTTTTGCCATGGTAATTGCCTGTCTGTTTAACATGACAACCATTGCATCCCTGTCGGAACTCAATGCCCTGATGCCGAATACGACCGGGGGACTGGCACAGTATACGCTTGCCTGCCTGGGACCGTTTCCAACGATGATTTCCATGGTGGGAGGGTATCTGTTCTGCAATGTATTGTCTTCCGGTGTGGAAGCCTCAATTTTTGCATATGCCATGGGAGAAATTTTTCATCTGCCGATTCCAAACTTTTCCTATACCGTTCTGGTGACGGTTATTCTTCTGATTGCCAATTTAAAGGGTGTGGATATGTTTGCAAAGATTCAGGATGCAGTGGCATATCTGATGGTCGGATCAATGGTGATTATGGGTGTCATCGGCATGCTGGGACTTGGCACAGGAAAAAAGGTGAGTCAGCCGATGGTTCTTTCCGCAGACTGGAAAACGATTGTTTCCATGACCGCAGTTGCATTCTGGCTGTTTATTGGTGCAGAATATGTGATTCCGATTTCGAAGGATGTCAAAAATGCCAAGCGGAATGTACCGCTCGGTATGTTTCTTGGGCTGGGACTGATCTGTGTTGTGCAGTCGGTTCTGGTGTTCGGATTTCACAATTATACCCCATGGGACAAGCTGGCAGATTCTGCAGCCCCGCATCTGCTGTACGGGGAAAATCTTCTGGGAAATGTCGGAAAAATATGGATGGCTTTTGTGGCGGCGCTGGCACTGATCAGTTCCCAGAACTCTGCGATCAACGGGCTGGCAAGTATCTGTCAGGGAATGGCAAAAATGAATATGATGCCGCGCTGCTTTAAAAAACTGAACAAAAACAATGTGCCGTTTGTCGGTGTGTGGTTCATCAGTATTCTGATTCTTGTATTTGCATTTATCAGCAGTGATTCATCGGATGCAATTTCCTTTTTTATTCTGGTTGGATCGGTATTCTGGATGGTGTCTTATATTTTTGCACATATTGATGTGCTGGTACTCAGACACCGTCTTCCGAAAGCACCAAGAAGTTTCAAAGTTCCGTTTGGACCGGTGCTGCCGCTTGTCGGAATTGCAGGTACGGTGTTTATGATCTGTAATATTTCGACAGATCCGACAGAACGCAATGCGATTCTGCTTTTGTCCGGAGCCGTATTTCTTGCATTGGGTGTGTATTCTTTCTTCTGGATACGGTTTAAAATGAAGATGCCGGTTTTTAAAAGTGTTCCTGTGGAAAAAGTAATGGCAATGGAACACGATATGTATGATACGATCCGGAAGCGCCGGGGAATTTGGCGGTAGAACTTGACAAACCGAGCAAAAAGGATTAAAGTATAACAATAAGAGAAAACCGATGAGAAAGAGAAGTAAGCTTATCTGGACATCACAGAGAGCTGCAGGTGGTGTGATGCAGCATGAAAGGATTTGCTGAATGGACTTTTGAGGGCGGCCTGAAAAAGAAGCAGATTGCATTTAGTAGGTGTCGCCGGGAACCGAACCCGTTATCAATTCGGCACATATGGATGTATGTGACAGAGTGGAAATTCATTGTCAATTTGAGTGGTACCGCGATAAGAGAGCAAAGGCTTTATTACCGTCTCAGGATTTTATCCTGAGACGGTTTTTTTATTCATCGGGAAAAAGGAAAAGGAGAGATTATTATGAAAAAGAAAGTATTAGCAGTGATTTTGACAGCAGTATGCACCATGGGACTTATGGCAGGATGTGGAAACAGTAATGTGGGAAATACAAACACCCAGAAAAATGCGTCCTCAGCAGAGGACGGTTATAAGATTGGAATTTCCCAGTTCGCAGAACATGGATCATTGGACAATTGCCGAGAAGGCTTTTTAGAGGGTTTAAAAGAAGAAGGGATTGAGGAAGGAAAAAATCTGACGGTTGATTATCAGAACGCGCAGACCGATACCGGTACAGCAAGCACGATCGCAGACAGTTTCGTATCCGCAAAAGAGGATCTGATCTGTGCAATTGCAACACCGTGTGCACAGAGTGCTTACAACTCTGCCATGAATGCAGATATTCCGGTAGTTTACACAGCCGTATCGGATCCGGTTGCTGCAAAACTTGTCAATGAAGACGGTTCCTGCGTGGGAAATGTTACCGGTTCTTCCGATGTGCTTCCGGTGGAAGAACAGTTAAAAATGATCCGTGCAATGCTGCCGGATGAAAGAAGATTGGTATTCTTTATACAACGAGCGAGACAAATTCCTGCAGTACCGTAAAAGAATACCAGGAACTTGCCGGAAAATATGATTTCGAGATCGTGGATACCGGAATCAACACTTCTGCAGATATAGACATGGCGGCAACAGATCTGGTAAGCAAAGTAGACTGCCTGTGCAACCTGACAGATAACACTGTGGTAAATGCTCTGCAGACCGTTCTTGACAAGGCAAATAATGCAAAGATTCCGGTATTCGGAAGTGAGATTGAGCAGGTAAAATCCGGATGTGTTGCTTCCATGGGAATTGATTACTATCAGCTTGGAATCGAGACCGGAAAGATGGCAGCAAAGATTTTAAAGGGTGAGGAGAAAGCTTCGGAGACTCCGTATATTACAGCTTCCAAAGCAGAATTATATGTAAACACAGCAGCAGCCGATAAGATCGGAATGAAGCTGGATGCATCTTATGTCAAGGATGCGGCTCAGACTTTTGATGAGATTACCGTAAAATAATCATATTTGGGAAAGATAAGGGGTATCACATGACATTGGTATTAAGCGTACTGGAACAGGGTATGATCTATGCGATCATGGCACTCGGCATTTATATTACGTATACGATTCTGGATTTTCCGGATCTGACGGTTGACGGAAGTTTTCCGCTTGGAGCTGCAATCTCCGCGGTACTGATCACGAAGGGAGTAAATCCGATACTGACGCTTCTGATTTCATTTCTGGCAGGCGTGGCAGCAGGAACACTGACCGGACTGATTCATGTAAAATTAAAGGTACGGGATCTGTTGTCCGGAATTATTATGATGACAGCTCTTTATACGGTAAATCTCCGTATTGCGGGCAGGGCCAATGTGCCGATTTATAACATGACAACACTGTTTGACAATGCGCTGGTAAAAAAGATCTTTACGGGATCGCTTGCACCATTTGCAAATACGATTATCATTCTGCTGATCACGCTGATTATGAAGTTTTTACTGGACGGTATATGAGCACCAAATCCGGCTATCTGCTGCGGGCAGTCGGAGATAATGAGACGATCGTCACTTCGATGGGCGTGGACAAAGGCGTTATTAAAATCATCGGCCTTGCGATTGCCAACGGACTGGTAACATTGAGCGGATGTATTTTTGCACAGCAGCAGAGATATTTTGACATCTCTATGGGAACTGGAACGATGGTCATCGGTCTGGCAAGCGTGATCATCGGTATCAGCCTGCTGAAAAAAGTTTCTTTCATTCGTGTGACAACAAGCGTAATTATTGGTTCGATCATTTATAAAGCATGTGTGGCAATTGCCATCAAACTGGGAATGCCATCCTCCGATCTGAAGATGATTACAGCGGTACTGTTTCTTGTGATTTTAGTTCTCGGCATGGATCGCAAAAAGAGAAAGAAGGTGGCATAGATGTTGGAATTACAGCATATTCACAAAATGTATAATCCGGGTACGATCAACGAGATCTGCCTGTTTGAAGATTTTAACCTGAAAATTGAGGATGGCCAGTTTGTTTCCGTTGTCGGAAGCAATGGTTCCGGAAAGACATCCATGCTGAACATCATTTGCGGCAGTATACCGGTGGATGCCGGAAAGATCCTGGTGAATGGAGTGGATATTTCCCGTCAGAAAGATTATATCCGTCACCGCAGAATCGGTCGTGTATTTCAGGACCCGTCCAAGGGAACCTGTCCGTCCATGACAATTCTGGAGAATCTTGCAATTGCGGACAACAAGGGAAAGGCTTATGGTCTCGGAAGAGGAACCAACCATGCGAGAATGGATGCGTATCGTGAACTTCTTGCAAGTGTTGGGCTGGGACTGGAAGACAAGATGCATACAAAGGTCGGGGCACTTTCTGGTGGACAGCGGCAGACACTGGCACTTCTTATGGCGACCATGAAGCCGTCGAATTTTTGATTCTGGACGAACATACGGCTGCTCTTGATCCGAAGACGGCAGAGATCGTTATGCAGCTTACAGGAAAAATTGTAAAAGAGAAGAAGGTTACCACGATTATGGTTACTCACAACCTCCGCTACGCTGTGGAATACGGTGATCGTCTTCTCATGATGCATCAGGGGCATGCAATCATTGATAAATCCGGAGCGGAAAAACAGGCAATGGAAGTCGATGATATTCTTGGAACATTTAATGAAATTTCCATTGAGTGTGGAAATTAAGAGCGATGGGGTCAGACAGGATTGCCTGGCCCTATAAAAATATATAAAACTGGATATTTACATATAACCATTCTGCTGTAAAATATCGTTAGATTTTACAGAAAAGAGGAATTGGTTATGAAACACGAAAATATTTACAAATTGACATTGACTGCGCTTATGGCAGCATTATCCTATGTGATTTTTACATTTCTTCAGATTCAGATTACCCTGCCGGGTGGAGATGCAACTTCGTTTCATCTTGGCAATGCTGTCTGTGTGCTGGGTGCACTGCTTGTTGGCGGTGTATACGGCGGAATCGGCGGAGCGATCGGTATGACAATCGGAGATCTGTTTAATCCAGTTTATGTTGTGTATGCGCCAAAGACATTTATTTTGAAGTTTTGTATCGGTCTGATCACAGGACTGATTGCACACAAGATTGGTCATATCTCTACATCAAATGACAATAAGCATGTATTAAAGTGGACAATTATTGCCACGGTCTGCGGACTTGGATTTAATGTAGTATTTGATCCACTGTTCGGATATTTTTACAAGCGTGTGCTGATGGGAAAACCGGCTGCAGAAGTGGCACTGGTATGGAATATTACAACGACTTCTGTTAATGCCATCATTTCTGCCGTTGTTGCAGTAATTATCTACATGGCACTTCGTCCGGCACTCAAGAAAGCAAATCTGTTTCTTACATTAAAATAAAAGATAATGAAAAAGAAAGAGCGGGCACCGTCAGGTGTTCCGCTCTTTTTTGGAATCAGTAGGTTAAGCTGATATCCCCGGTATCGTTGGCAATGGTCAGCGAGTGTGAGGAATCGCCTTGGTTGGAGTAACTGCGGTGACAGTAGGTATCATTAACATTTACATCTCCGACACCGGTTCCTAATTCTATATGGTAACCGGACAGGTCTTCCTTGCAATCGAGATCGACATCTCCCACATTACTGGTAATTTCCATGGAAGTAAAGGTACAATCTTCCAGATCAATATCGCCCACATTTGCATCCAGTGTGGAAGTCTCCAGAGTGCAGTTCTCCAGATCAATATCTCCGACATCGGCACGCAGGTCAAGTGCCAGAACGTTCAGACCGGACAGGTCAACATCGCCCACGTTTGTATGGAGTTTTAAATCGGTTAAAGTATCGGCGACCGTGATGGTTACGGAGCATTTTTTGTTTCTGCCGAGAGCATTGTGGGCTTTGGCATACTGTGTGATTGTCAGGCAGTTGTTTTCTACTTTAATTCCGGGGTAAGCTTTTTGCTGGCTTTGCAGGTGATGGAAAAAGTGTTCCCCCGCTGGATGGTTAAATCGACAACATTTAAGTCGGCATTGATGGATGAGAAGGCATCCAGATTTTTTTGGCTGGTATCTACGGATGTGGATATACCATTATCGCTATCATCATTGTCATCACTATCGTCACTGTCATCACCATCATCATCCCAGTCAGAGATGGCCTCTATAAATTCGCTGAAGGACGGCAGTCCTTCTGCCACGGAGAGACCAAAACGCACCAGATGGTAGCCGGTTCCTGCAATGATACAGAGAATCGTAATGACGGTAATAAGGCCTAAATAAACATTTCGTTTCATGACAGTTCTCCTCCCATTAGTTTTTACTGATATTTTTGATCAGGGATTCTACAATCGCAGCAATCGGCCAGACAATCCAGGTAATCCACCAGTCGAACGAAAGAAAACTCCAGATCAGGTAAAGGCGGTGATGGTTGGCCAGTAGACGGACATGTTGCAGCCAGTGTGGAATTATGGTACTGCTGGCGGTCCTGCTGCTCCGGAACGTAGTTTCCGCCAATGGTGTTCTGGTTGTTCAGATGCAGCAGTGTGCGATATCCGCCCATGCGCATGGAACTGATTACAATCAGGAAAACGCCGATGGCAACAAAGATTAATACAAACCCGGCGGAACAGTCCTCAAGTGTATCTGCCGCAAAACTGGATGCCGCATCTAAAAGGATCGGTGGGACAACACTTAAGATGCACAGCATGATACCTATGGTCAGCAGGAGCGCATGTGTGCTTTTATAATGTTCCATTTCGTGATGGATGTAGTCTGTGGTGGCAAAATCAGTAACGAAATTTCCTTCCTCTAAGTGTTTCCAGTGTCCCATGCATACATTCGAATAGACAAGCATGCCCACACCGATGGCTATGAAAACAAACATCAGAATAATACCGGATGCATCAAGTACATCACTGCTGCGCAGCGAAGTATCTGCAGCAGCCCCGAAAAAGATCGGACAGCAGGCAGAAAGGATAAACAAAAATACGCTTAGTGCCACAAAGTAGGAATGACGGGAATGTTCCCGCAGAAACTGTCTGACATCTTCCATAGAGAGCGATACAGCATTGGGAGTCTGCTCCTGTCGCGGCTGGTGAACAAACTGTTTGATCCCAAGATCTTCTGCAAGTTCGTCGAGATTTCCAAATTCCGCGATGACGGTGCCAACCGCTTCATTTTCCGATTTTCCCTCATTTTTTAACTCGGTGTATTTGTCTTCCATCATCTGCCAGAGCTCGTTTTTGGCTTTGTATACTTCTGGCGTGTTTGGAAGATTTAAAAACATAGTTTCCAGATAATTTCTAATAGCTTCCATTTTCCGTTTCCCCTTTCCTGATAAACTGTTCTACAACTTCCTGCGTAAGCAGCCATTCCTCACATTTTTCCTGATAGTAAGCACGCCCTTTGCCAGTGATCTGGTAGTAGGTACGGCGTTTGCCGGTTGCAGTGTTCTGATCCTGAAAAGATGTGATATAGCCATTTTTCTCCATACGTGTAAACGCAGAATAGAGCGTGGTCTCCTTGATAATATATTTTTCATGGGAGAGCGTTTTGATCTGTCTGGAGATTTCATAACCATAGGATGGCTGATCCAGCAGAAGATAAAGAATCATGGTGTCATTGTAACCACGGATAACATCACTGCTGATTGCCATATGCATTCCTCCTTACTTTATCTGTCGTATTTCGTCTGCCGTTGCTACGATAGATGTACTACGTCTGATGAAGTAAATATAACAGAATAGAGGAAACACGTCAAGTGGAAAATAAAAAATCCCCATGAATAAATCATGGGGAAGGTGATTACGGTTATGCTATTTTTTCCCGGCAGCAAGTTTTCTACGGAATTCCTGCGTTAATTGTGGAGTTTTTCATCCGGTACAAATTGCTTTAGGGTTTCTTCATCCATGGCAACACGGTTATCCATGGTTTTCATGATGTCGGTCACCTGCATTTCCTGATAAACGTTTTTGTCACTCAGGTCGTAGATCTGATTGTCAGAAAGGCGCAGGACAACCGGACGCATAAAATCACGGGTGTTTTCTATAAGGACAATGCCTTTATCACCTGTGGAAAGATCAACACTGGCGGCCTTTGGAACAATATGAATACACTCTGCAAGTGCTGTGACAAGCACCGGAAGAAACTTCTTTGGGTATTTTTTGAAATACTGCATGGCGGCAATTTCTGACATCGGTTCATGGCCGCTGTTCATCGCAGTCATCTGGTCAAACCAGTCGGCGATGCGCAGAATGGATGCCATTTCCTGTAATTCCTGATCCGGAGCGGTTGCGAGTTTTTCCAGGTGGTCTTCATATACATAGGTCTGCATCAGAGCCAGTGCGCGTGGAAAAAAGTCAAAATCATTCCGGTACATGGAAAGCGGAACGAGTCCTTTTTCCAGAGAAAGCTGGATGACATCCTGATCGGATGAGGACAGGTCGTTCATTCCTTTTTCCAGAATATTCCGCGGAACATTCCGGTATCCATTGTCATAAAGAAGGGCAGCCGTGGTCAGTATACGGAGTTTTTCCTTCGGTAGTCTCAGATGGGCGCCCATCATGGTTACAAGTATTGCGGTGCTGATCGCATGCTTGTACATGAAATCATCACTGCTGCGCAGATTCTGGTTAAAATTCACACGGTGTTTTAAAGACCCGTAGTGGGAAAGGATATCTTCCAGAAATACCGGGTATTTTTCGAGTTTTCTGCGCTCGGTAATGCAGTCTAACACTTCCCGGAGACGGAAAATGTATACCGTCTGTAACTGCTCAAACTCCAGATCTTCACGGGAAAGCGGAGGAAGCGGTTCGGCCGGCTCGAGAATGTAGACACCGATCAGACCGAAATTTTTTGCACTGGCAATTCCCGGCGCGGTGAGTGCGGAGTTGCGCTCATAAAGCAGCACACCTTTTTTATTGTAAATTGGTTTGGCAAGACGCATGCCTGCCTTTAAGTCTTCTGTTCTTACAAATTTCATATCACATGATCCCCCGTTTGGATTCCCCTCAGTATTGCTTGAAATATACCATAAATATACCATGAAACAGAGCCGGTTGCAATAAATGAAGAATTTTTTATGAACAACGTAGGTTTTCATTGATTTTGTGCGGAAAATGTGGTATTATAGACATTGTTAAAAAATTAACAGCATCATTGGGTGCGAGTTTGATTTAAAGGAGAACGAAGAATGGCAAAGAAAGTTGTATTAGCAGGTGCTTGCCGTACAGCAATCGGCAAGATGGGTGGAGCATTAAGCAATACTCCAGCAGCAGATTTAGGTGCAATTGTAATTAAAGAAGCTTTAAACAGAGCAGGTGTTAAGCCGGAGATGGTTGACGAAGTTAAGATGGTTGTGTAATCCAGGCAGCTCAGGGACAGAACGTAGCTCGTCAGGCTTCCATCAAGGCTGGTTTACCGATTGAAGTTCCGGCAATCACAATCAACGTTGTTTGTGGATCCGGTCTTAAATGTGTAAACGATGCTGCAACAATGATCATGGCTGGTGAGGCTGATATCGTTGTAGCCGGTGGTATGGAGAACATGTCTATGGCTCCTTACGCTATGACAAAGGCTCGTTTCGGATACAGAATGAACAATGCAACAATTATCGATACAATGGTTAACGATGCATTAACAGATGCATTCAACCACTACCACATGATGATCACTGCTGAGAACGTATGTGACAAGTATGGTATTACAAGAGAAGAACTTGATGAGTTCTCTGCAAACAGCCAGCAGAAGTGCGAGGCAGCTATCGCAGCCGGCAAGTTTGATGATGAGATCGTTCCGGTACCTGTAAAGGTTAAGAAGGAAATGGTTGATTTCGTAAAGGATGAGGGACCTCGTCCTGGAACAACTGCTGAGTCTCTTTCCAAGTTACGTTGCTGCTCTGGTAAGGAAGGCGGACTGGTTACAGCTGGTAACGCTTCCGGAATCAACGATGGTGCTGCAGCAATCGTTGTTATGAGCGAAGAGAAGGCTAAGGAGCTTGGTGTTACACCAATGGCTAATGGGTAGCTGGAGCTCTTGGCGGAGTTGAGCCGGAGATCATGGGTGTTGGTCCTGTTGCTTCTACAAAGAAAGTTCTTGCAAAGACCGGTCTTTCTATCGATGATTTCGACTGATCGAGGCTAACGAGGCATTTGCTGCCCAGTCTATCGCAGTTGCAAGAGACTTAAAGTTCGATATGAGCAAGGTAAACGTAAACGGTGGTGCAATCGCACTTGGACATCCGGTAGGAGCTTCTGGATGCCGTATCCTTGTTACACTGCTTCATGAGATGCAGAAGCGTGGATCTAACAGAGGTCTTGCTACACTTTGCATCGGTGGTGGAATGGGATGTTCTACAATCGTTGAGAAATACTAATTTTTTTGCCAGATAAGATACTAGAGGGGGTGCGCTGCATCCCCTTGAAATGTGAATATATTTATTATTTAGGAGGAACTAAAATGAAGGTTGGAGTTATCGGTGCTGGTACAATGGGCCAGGGAATCGCTAAGGCATTCGCACAGGTTGACGGATATGAAGTAGCACTCTGCGATATCAAGCAGGAGTGGGCTGAAGGTGGAAAAGACAAGATTGCAAAAGGATATGCAAGACTTGTTGCAAAAGAGAAAATGACACAGGAGAAGGTTGATGGCATTCTTGCCAAGATCACTCCAGGCTTAAAAGAAGACCTTTGCAAAGACTGCGACCTGATCGTTGAGGCTGCTTCGAGGATATGAATGTAAAGAAGACTACATTTGCTGAGTTAGACAAGATTGCTAAGCCAGAGTGTATCTTCGCTTCCAATACTTCTTCCCTTTCTATCACAGAGATCGGAAACGGACTTACACGTCCAATGATCGGTATGCATTTCTTCAATCCTGCTGACCGTATGAAGTTAGTAGAAGTTATCGCTGGTGTAAATACTCCTGCTGAGACTGTTGAAGCAATCAAGAAGATCGCTGTAGAGATCGGAAAGACTCCGGTACAGGTAAATGAGGCTGCTGGTTTCGTAGTAAACCGTATCTTAATCCCAATGATCAACGAAGCTGCTTTCATCAAGATGGAAGGTGTTTCCGATATCGCTGGTATCGACGCAGCTATGAAGCTGGTGCGAACCATCCAATGGGACCTTTAGAGTTAGGTGATTTCATTGGTCTTGATATCTGCCTTGCAATCATGGATGTACTTTACAATGAGACAGGTGACAGCAAGTACCGTGCATGCCCACTCATCCGTAAGATGGTTCGCGGTGGTAACCTTGGTGCAAAGTCTGGTAAGGGATTCTACATCTACAATGCAGACCGCACAAAGACACCTGTAGACGCACAGTAGAAAAGTATAAATAAAAATAAATCATAATTAAGGAGTGTTAAAATCATGGATTTTACTTTAGACAAGAAACATGAGATGGCTCGCGGTCTTTTCAGAGACTTCGCTGAGACAGAAGTAAAACCTCTTGCACAGGAGACAGATGAGACAGAGCAGTTCCCGGCTGAAACTGTTGCAAAGATGGCAAAATACGGATTCATGGGAATTCCGGTTCCAAAGGAGTACGGCGGACAGGGATGTGATCCTCTGACATACGTTACATGTGTTGAGGAGTTATCCAAAGTTTGTGCAACTACCGGTGTTATCGTATCTGCACATACTTCTCTTTGTATCGATCCAATCATGACATTCGGTACCGAAGAGCAGAAGAAGAAATATGTAGTACCGCTTGCAAAGGGCGAGAAGCTCGGTGCTTTTGGTCTTACTGAGCCAGGCGCTGGTACAGACGCACAGGGCTGCCAGACAAAGGCTGTATTAGATGGTGATGAGTGGGTTTTAAACGGATCTAAGTGTTTCATCACAAACGGTAAGGTTGCAGATGTTTACATCGTAATCGCAATCACAAGCATTACCGAGGACAAGAGAGGAGAAAGAAGAAAAACTTCTCCGCATTTATCGTAGAGAAGGGTGCTCCTGGATTCTCCTTCGGTACAAAGGAAAAGAAGATGGGTATCCGTGGATCTTCTACATACGAGCTGATCTTCGAGGACTGCAGAATTCCAAAGGATGCATTACTCGGTCAGGAAGGAAGAGGTTTCCCAATCGCAATGCACACACTCGATGGTGGACGTATCGGTATCGCTGCCCAGGCACTTGGTATGCAGAAGGTGCTTTGGATCGTTGTATCGAGTATACAAAGGAAAGAAAGCAGTTTGGCCGTTCTATCGCACAGCAGCAGAATACACAGTTCAAGCTTGCTGATATGGCTGCAAGAATCGAAGCTGCTCAGCTTCTTGTTTACAAGGCTGCCATGGCTAAGGCTACACAGAAGGTTTATTCTGTAGAAGCTGCCAAGGCTAAATTATTCGCAGCAGAGACCGCTATGGCTGTTACTACAACAGAAGTTGTCCAGTTATTCGGTGGATACGGATATATCCGTGAGTACGACGTAGAGCGTATGATGCGCGATGCCAAGATCACAGAGATCTACGAAGGAACTTCCGAAGTTCAGCGTATGGTTATTTCTGGGTCATTATTAAGATAATCGTACAGTTGTATCACAAAGATTGAAGAAAAGGAGATAAATAATACATGAATATCGTAGTATGTATTAAACAGGTTCCGGATACAAAGGGCGGCGTAAAGTTCAACGCAGACGGAACACTCGATAGAGCTGCAATGCTTGCTATCATGAACCCAGATGACAAAGCTGGTCTTGAGGCAGCACTTAGAATTAAGGATCAGAACGGTGCAAAGGTTACTGTTCTTACCATGGGACTTCCAAGGCAGATGCTGTTCTTCGTGAGGCTATGGCTATGGGAGCTGACGATGCTATTCTTGTTACCGACAGAGTATTAGGTGGAGCTGATACATGGGCTACTTCCACAACAATCGCCGGTGCACTTCGTAACTTAGATTATGATCTGATTATCACAGGACGTCAGGCTATCGATGGTGATACCGCACAGGTAGGACCACAGATCGCTGAGCATCTTGGACTTCCGGTAATCTCTTATGCTGAGGATATCAAGGTTGAGGGAGATTCCGTAATCGTTAACGTCAGTATGAGGACAGATATCATGAAGTTAGGCTAAAATGCCTTGCCTGATCACTGCTCTTTCTGAGTTAAACGAGCCAAGATATATGACTCCGGGTGGAATTTTCGATGCATGTGACAAAGAAGTTACCGTATGGGGCAGAGCAGACTTAAAGGATGTAGATGATTCTAACCTTGGTCTGAAAGGATCTCCAACAAAGATCGCTAAGGCATCTGATAAGGTACCGAAGGGTGCAGGAGAGAAAGTAAATCTGGATCCTGCAGAGTCCGTTGCATACTTAATCGGAAAATTCAAAGAGAAACATATTATCTAAGATTATAGAGAAAAGTGGTGAATAACATGGGTTTAGAAGAATATAAGGGCGTATTTATCTACGCACAGCAGGTAGACAATGAACTTAGCTCTATCGCTTTTGAGTTAATCGGAAAGGCAAAGGAGCTTGCAAAAGATTTAGGAACAGACGTAACAGCAGTCCTTCTTGGATCAAACGTAAAGGGCTTAACAGATGAGTTAGGCGAGTATGGCGCAGACAAGGTTATCGTAGTGGACAACCCTGAGCTTGAGACATACCGTACAGAGCCATATGCACAGGCTCTTGCAGCAGTCATCAATGAGTACAAGCCAGAGATTATGTTAGTTGGTGCAACAGCAATCGGTCGTGACCTTGGTCCTACCGTATCTGCAAGAGTTGCAACTGGACTTACCGCTGACTGTACAAGCTTGAGATCGGTGATTTCCCAATCAACGCAGTTCCTGGTAAGGAAGACGAGCAGAAGCACAACCAGTTACTGATGACCCGTCCTGCATTCGGTGGAAACACAATCGCAACCATCGCCTGCCCGGACAACCGTCCTCAGATGGCTACCGTTCGTCCTGGTGTTATGCAGAAGCTTCCAAAAGAGGCTGGACGCAAGGCAGAAGTAATCGAGTTCAATCCTACACTTGAGAAGAACAACCGTTACGTTGAGATTCTTAACGTTGTTAAGGCAGTTGGAAATGTAGAGAACATCATGGATGCAAAGGTTCTTGTATCCGGTGGTCGTGGAGTTGGAAGCAAAGAGAACTTCAAGATGCTGCAGGATCTCGCTGATGTATTTGGCGGAATGGTAAGCTGTTCCCGTGCCGCTGTAGAAAACGGCTGGTTAGCACAGGATTATCAGGTAGGACAGACAGGTAAGACGGTTCGTCCACAGATCTACTTTGCAATCGGTATTTCCGGAGCAATCCAGCACGTAGCTGGTATGGAAGAGTCTGACCTGATCATCGCAATCAACAAGGATGAGGATGCTCCAATCTTCTCCGTAGCTGATTACGGTATCGTTGGAGATCTGAACAAGATCGTTCCAGCTCTGACAGAGGCTTTAAAGGCTGAAATGAAGATAAATAATTTCATCTTACATAAAGATGTGAAAAGAAACCGC
>ERZ860009.506-NODE-506-length-17300-cov-1.339809_pt1 | contig 17300 bp, 23 predicted proteins | sample MGYA00510114_ERZ860009 | MGnify/ENA primary metagenome ERZ860009 (study PRJEB30046, sample SAMN00715177) | human gut metagenome | study: EMG produced TPA metagenomics assembly of the A metagenome-wide association study of gut microbiota in type 2... | reverse complement strand
GCTAAGGAACTTCCTGACATGACAAAGATTATAATTGCACAGCGAATTTCATCAGTACGTCATGCAGACCAGATTATTATTCTTGATAAAGGCAGGGTAAACGGAATCGGAACACATGAAAGCCTGCTTGCAGAAAATACGATTTATCAGGAAATATATGAATCCCAGAAGGAAGGAGCTGATTTATAATGGCAAAATATGTAGGATATAAAAGACCAAAAGATACAAAGAAAACGTTAAAACATCTTTTTGCATATCTTGGAATGCACAAATGGGCATTTCTATCCGTAGCGGTCCTTGTGTTTATAAGTGCAGGTGCTAATATAATGGGTACATATCTTATAAAACCAGTTGTCAATAAATTCATTACTCCGGGAGATATGCATGGGCTTTTTAAAGCTGTGGCAGGAATGGGTATCATGTATCTTTGTGGTGCAATGGCGACGCTTTTTTATAATAGGCTCATGGTAAAGACATCTCAGAAAGTAATTCAGGAAATCAGAAAGGATTTATTTAATCATACACAAAAGCTTCCTCTGAAATATTTTGACGCACATACACATGGTGAACTTATGAGCCGTTTCACCAATGATGTGGATACAGTACAGGAGGCTATGAATAATAGTTTTGCAATGATTATCCAGAGTTTCATGATGCTTTTTGGAACAATTACCATGATGATGGTTTTAAGTATAAGACTTTCAATGATAGTAGTTATATTTCTAATCATTATGTTTATCTTTATAAAATACAACGGAAAGACAGTAAAAAATATTTTAACAGACAGCAGGAAGAACTTGGTAAAATAAATGTTTTGTTCAGGAAATGACTGCCGGACAAAAAGTGGAAAAAGTATTTAACCATGAAGAAAAAGATTTTGAGGAATTTTGCAGATTAAATGAAAATTTCAGGAAAGAATCAACAAGTGCATTGACATATGCAGGTTTTATGATACCTGTTATAGTCAGTCTTTCATATCTTAATTATGCAGTATCAGCGTGCGTCGGAGGAATATTTACAATAAAAGGAATTATGGATCTTGGAAGTCTTTCTGCATATCTTGTATATGTAAGACAGTCTGCCATGCCGCTTAACCAGTTTACACAGCAGATAAATTTTCTGTTGTCGGCATTGTCAGGTGCTGAGCGTATATTTGACATGATGGATGAAGAACCTGAGATTGATGAGGGAAATATCACATTGTGTAATGTCAGACGTAATGAGGAAATTCATTTAGTGAATGTGAAGAAAAAACAGGAATATTTGCATGGAAAGTGCCTGAAAATAACACATATAAATATGTCGAATTAAAGGGTGATGTACGTTTTGATAATGTTGTATTTGGATATACACCCGAAAAAACGATACTTAATAAAATATCGCTTTATGCAAAGCCGGGGCAGAAGATTGCTTTTGTCGGCTCGACAGGTGCAGGAAAGACTACGATTGTCAATCTTATTAATAGATTTTATGAAATATCATCAGGAACAATTTATTATGACGGAATAGATATAAGGCGGATAAAAAAAGATGATTTACGTCATTCACTTTCAATGGTAATACAGGATACACATCTTTTTACAGGCACAATTGCTGATAATATAAGATATGGAAATCTTTCTGCGACAGATGAAGAAGTAAGACAGGCAGCAATAATTGCCAATGCAGATTCATTTATAAAAAGACTGCCTGATGGATACGATACAATGCTTTATTCAGATGGAAGCAATCTTTCACAGGGACAGAGACAGCTCCTTGCGATTGCAAGAGCCGCTGTGTCAAAGCCGCCTGTACTTATTCTTGATGAGGCAACAAGTTCAATTGATACGAGAACAGAGAGACTTATCGAAAAAGGCATGGATGCCATTATGGAGGGTAGGACAGTCTTTGTAATAGCACACAGGCTTTCTACAGTAAGGAATTCCAAGGCAATTATGGTGCTTGAAAAAGGTGAAATTATTGAGCGTGGAAGCCATGAGGAACTGTTGGAGCAAAAAGGAAGATATTACAGATTGTATACAGGGCAGTTTGAACTTGAATAAAATAAGTTATATAATAATGTGGATATAGACAATTGGGTATTGAAGATGCAAGATATTAAATATAAAAAGAGGTTTTTACTTTATGAAACATGAAGATATCAAAAATATATTATTTAAAATAGAGCTTTCAAGAAGAAATTTTTTAAGACCGTATTTTATAGAAATAGGTCTTACAGTCGGTCAGGGACAGCCGAGAATTTTAAGGGAGTTATATCTGTCGGGACCGATGAGTCAAAGGGAACTTGCAGATGCATGTTTCCTTGATGTGACAACAATGTCAAGAACAATTGACCGGCTTGTTTCTGCCGGCCTGATTGTTCGTGAAAGCAATCCAGAGTGCAGGCGTTCATTTATTATATCACTTACAGATAACGGTAGGAAAAAAGCCGAAGATGTAATAGATATATTTGCTATGGCTGACGAAGTATTCTGCGAAAATATAAGTGAAGAAGAACTCGAAAGCTTTTGTAAAACAGCACAAAAGATTGAAAATAATATTATTTGTAAAGCCAGTCAGAAAACTGAGTGAGACTGTCACGTCCGCCACATATATATAATACGTCATCTTTCTGGAAAGTATAATGAGGGTCAACGGTGTTGGAAACAACACCGCTTTTTTCAATTGCAATAATATTCAGGTTAAAACGTGAACGCAGATTGAGATCAATTACACTTTTTCCGATAGCATTGTCAGGAATTTTCATCTTTGAAACATTAATCTGTTCACTAAGCTGTACAAAATCGATTACACTTGAAGTAATGAGACGGTTGGCAAGTCTTATAGCCATATCGCGTTCCGGATATACAACTTCAGCACCGAGTTTTTCAAGAATCTCACCATGTTCAGCACTTTTGGCTTTTGAAATTACATGTGGAATTCCCATTGATACAAGATTAAGAGTGTAAGTATTGAAGTGTCGAGCTGTTCGCCGATACACACGACAGCAACATCACAATTCTGTATACCAGTGGATTGAAGTGATTTTTTATCTATATTTTTAACGACAAATGCATTTTCAGTATATTCACGAAGCTCTGCAACTTTTTCTTCATCGCAGTCAATTATGAGAATATCATTGCCTTCTTTTGCAAGCTCAATAGCAAGAGCATATCCAAATCTACCGATTCCGACAATTCCGTATGAAGTTGTATTACTTTTTGATTTCTTAAACATAAAATTATAAATCTCCTTGTATCTAAGTTTATGTAGGCTGTGAGCCGTATTCGCATGTTATGGACTGCCAAAGATGCGTCAGTTTCAGCCGACAGATATATTTCCTTCCGGGTAAGAAACACGCTCACCTTTGCTGAAATACCATACTGTTACAATCGTTAGCGGACCTAGGCGACCGGCATACATTATTATAATTGAAAGAAGCTTTGCCCCTATTCCTAACTGCTGAGTTATTCCTGTTGATAATCCTGATGTGCTGAATGCACTTGTTACTTCAAAAAATACATCTATAAAGAAAGCTCGGGTTGTAAAACAAGCATAATATAAGTTCCGGTAAGAACTATGGCAGCTCCGATAGCTGTTATAATTGCAGCTTTGCTAAAAGCATTTTTTGGAACAGCATAGTGAAAAGCCTTTTCAGATTTGTTTGTAGCTGCAGATTTTATTCCCTGCAATAAAACAAAAAATGTGCTCGTCTTTATACCGCCGCCGGTTGAACCTGGAGATGCACCTATAAACATAAGTATAATTACAACGAGAAGTCCGGCTGATGAAAAGTTACCGAGTGGATATGTTGAAAAACCGCTGTTCTTGTTGAAAAACTAAGGAAAAAAGCACCAAGCCATGAAATATTTTCAGTTGCCTTAATGAGAAGTGTACCTGAAACAATAAGGAACAGACTCATTGAAATTACAACACGCGAATGCATAGAGAGCTTTTTCCAGTGAAAATGTTTAATTCTTAATTCACGGATTACAAGAAAACCGATACCCCCAAAGAATATGAGCACACAAGTTATAATATTAAGTGTAAAATTATCATAATATCCTGTAAGACTCCGGTAATTGCCAAGAATATCAAATCCGGAATTGTTAAATGCCGCAATTGAGTGGAACAGGCTTATTCCGAGAGCCTCAACAGGCGGATAATCCTTAGAAAATACAATATAACTTAACATGGCACCAACCAGCTCAAAAAAAACTGTTGTCATGAAAATATCGCGGATAAATATAATCATGCCTTTTCCGGAATCAACATTAAGAGCATCACGGATAAGGCTTCGTCCTTTCATATTAACTTTTTTTCCCATGGCAATGATAATTCCGGCACCGATGGCAGTAACGCCAAGACCGCCAATCTGAATGAGCATAGCAAGGAAAAACTGTCCAAGAGGAGTAAATGTATCTTTGGCATCAACACTTACAAGTCCGGTTACGCAGACAGCACTTGTTGATGTGTAAAGCGAGTCTATATATTCAAGATGCACGCCCGGTCGTACACTGCATGGCAGAATAAGAAGTATTGAGCCTGTAAGTATTGCAAGAGCAAATCCAAGAGCAATAATGCGTGATGCGGATAACTTTTTAAGTAACATGAACATCTGTATGAAGGTCCTTTCATTTTTATTTTTAAACAAGTGGTGTCATAACCGGTGTAAAACGCGGTGCAACACTTATATAAAACTTATGAACTTTTTCAATATATGAGTCGGCTTCACTTTTGTTATGACCAAGGAAGTGAAGCTGCTGTTCAAGATAATATCTTAAATAGGTATCTGTCTTAATCTCACCTTTGTGATTGAGAACGTAATCTACAACGGCAGGTTTGATGGCCGATATACTTATTGTTGCAAGCATTGTATATTCCGGTGTCTGTGCATATTCTGAAGAATAGCGGCAGAATACATCGGAGATATGTTCCTGGATAAAACGTCTGTTTTTTGGTTCACCACCAATAAATTCATGAAAAAAATTGCCATATTTTTCATTTGTAATACAAAGATAAAGTTCAAGTGTACTAGAGAACAGGAACAGCATAAGCTCGTCCATATCAGGAAAATATTCTGCGATAAGTTCATCAAACCTGTCACGGATACTGCTGTATATTATAAGTCCCATCTCGTTTTTATTTTTAAAGTAATAATTCAAAAGTCCAAGATTAGTATTGGCTTTTTCAGAAATCATGCGGGCAGTTGTTTTATGGAATCCATATTCATAAAATAAATCTCTTGCCACAAAAAGAATTCTGTTTTTTGTTTCTTCACCTTTTGACATGATACTCTCCAATTCTCATACTAATTTAGTATTAGTATACCACTGCTGATATATGGTGTCAATGATGCATTGTAAAATGAGAATATTGTACTATTTATTGATTACACTTGCAGGACAGCCGTCGAGATATGCCTTGAAATTAGATATGGCAACCGAAACTGAACGCAGTCTTGATGTCTTTGGCAGGGATCGATATGGTCTGTTATCGTAGCGTTTTCACAGTGAAGGATTCCAAGGTCATGGCGTGGGGGTTCCTCACTTATGACATCAAGACCGGCGGCATAAATTTTGCCTGAATTTAAGGCATTAACGAGGTCATCTTCATTTATAAGACCACCACGGGATGTGTTTATTAATATAACGCCGTCTTTCATTTTAGCAATGCTTTCTTTATTATAATGTTTTTAGTTGCATCGGTAAGTGGTGTGTGAAGCGATATTACATCCGAGCGTGACAAAACTTCATCAAGACTTACCTGCTCTATAAAATCATATTCGGCACCGGTTTTTAAATGTCTGTTGAAAGAAATAACATTCATACCAAATCCTTTTGCAATAAGTGCAGCATGATAACCTATTTTTCCAAGACCGATGATGCCGAAAGTCATACCGTTAAGTTCTATCTGGTCACTCAATCCGAACATGTAACGTGGAGATGGATCATTTACCCAGTCATGTGTCTTAACATAGCTGCTGTGAAGTTCAACCTTATGACATATATCAAGAAGAAGAGCAAATGCAAATTCTGCGATTGTAGAAGCACCATAGGCTGTATTGGTTATCGTAACACCGTATTTGTGCGTAAGTTCAACATCAAATTCCTCATATCCGTGAGCCATTCCGGCCATATATTTAAGCTTTGGATGTTTAATAAAGAAATCCTCAGTGATAAGGTCTTTCCTTAAATAAACGCCGATTACGGCCTCGGTATCTGAATCAATAATATTGCTTATTTCTTCAGATGTAAGAGATTTGTCATAAGTATAAAAATGACATTCAAGACCGGGAATTAATTCAAGCATATGCCATTTTTCCATCATTTCATTAAGAGTTATGTCCAAACTTTTTGGTTTACTTACTAATACCTGTACTTTCATAGCAGTCAGTCCTTTCTTATTTTATATTATTTTATATCAGCAGCAGAAGCTGTTAAAAGCCGTCCATCTGCTTTATATAAAAGAGTTTAAATTATACGCGTATAAAAGTCAAGGCACTATTTTAACGCGTTAAAGAAAGTTTTAAAGACAATTAAAATTATCTATAACTTAATATAATATGGTGAAAATAAAAAATAACCTAATTATGTTAAATAAAAATCAAAAAACACTAAAGTTGTGTATGAAGTATAAAAATACATATTGACAAAATGATTATACGTGTGTAATATAAGCTCATGCAAAACAAAAGCATAAAACAAAAAAGTGAGGTGATGACATGGAAGCGGGTGAAAGGGTTAATGCACTCGGTACAAAAAAATTATTTCCCTTAATTGTTTCTATGTCGATTCCGGCAATATGCGGCAATATAACAACTGCATTATATAATGTGGTTGACAGATTATTTGTAGGTCAGTTTGTTGGAAGAAATGCATTGGGAGCAATCGGACTTATGTTTCCGTTAAACAATGTAACCTCAGCAATTACCGTTCTTCTTACTATAGGAGGCGGGGCACTTATTTCCTTATCGCTTGGAAGAAAAGAAAAAGACAAAGCAGACGAAGCTTTTACGAATATTGTTTCAATGGGAGCCATACTTGCATTTATTGTTACATTATTTTTCTTCATATTCGCCAGTCAGCTTATATCTTTATGTGGAGCGAGGGAAAGTTCAGCACTTCATAATCCGGCGGTTGATTATTTAAGAATTATAGCAATTGGGCAGTTTTTCCAGATTATGAATCTCGGACTTGCAGGAGCAATAAGAGCAGAAGGAAATGTCAGGTATTCGATGGTTGTTTCAATGATAGGAGCACTCCTAAATATTGGTCTGGATGCACTCTTTATCATAGTATTCAATGCAGGATTACAGGGAGCCGCAGCCGCGACAGCTTTAAGCCAGGTTGTGGGAGCCACGGTAAGTGCCTTGTATTTTACAAGGAAAAAAAGTGTACTAAGATGGGCCAGATTAAAAAGTGTCAGATTTAAAAAGATGCTTGAAATTGCAGGTCTTGGTGCAGCACCGGCAGTTTTTCAGGGCTTTGGTCTTGTAAATAATCTCATAACCAATAATTCACTTATGATATATGGTAATAATGAGATGGGAGCCGGCGGAGGAGATTTAGCAATCTCAGCACTGTCAGTAGTAAATACTGTTGAGAGCATTGCACTTATGGTTGTACTGGGAATGAACAATGCAATATCTACAATAATAAGTTACAATTATGGAGCAAAACAGTACAAAAGGACAAGAAATGCAGCATTGATTGTCAGGCAATTGCATTTGTGATATGTACGGTGGTATGGCTTATGATGATGATTGTACCGAAAACATTATTTGCAATATTTTCAAGCGGCGATGCCCAGCTTGCCGAATATGGAGCAATGGCAATGAGAAAATCAAAGATGTTTATGCTATTCTTGGGATTTCAGACATTGGCTTCGATGTACTTTTCGGCAATAGGAAAACCAAAGGTTGCAACATTTATTTCAATCAGCAGGAACGGATTATTTTTAATTCCGGCATTGTTGATTCTTCCAAGATTTTTGGGACTGAATGGAGTTTTATACAGTTCAAGTGTTTCAGATTTCTGTTCACTTATACTTGTATCAACTATATACATAAATGGAATTTTACAATTGAATAAAAAAGAAAAAGAGGAATATAGCAAAGGCGCTGTTGAATGAAAAAACAACAGGGTCTTTTTTTATACTAATTCAGAAAAGAAAAAAGGAGGAGAAAATTATGCTGAAGTATATTTTAAAAAGACTGGGGTTAGGAATAGTTACCCTGTTTGTTCTTATTACAATAACATTTTTTCTGACAAGACTGATGCCCGGCAATCCGTTTTCATCAGACAATATTTCAGCTACGGCACTTGCACAGCTCAATTCAAAATATGGATTGGATAAGCCGCTTGACCAGCAGTATTTACTGTATATGAAGAATCTCTTACATGGAGATTTGGGAGTGTCTTACAAAAAGACAGGTGTTTCAGTAAATACAATTATTGCACAGGGACTTCCGAATACGGTTTCACTCGGATTAAGTGCATTTGTATTTTCACTTATTGTAGGAGTTGCAATGGGAATATGGATGGCAGCAACGAAAAAAGAATGGGTGAGAGGTATTCTTCTTACCGGAACTACCTTGGTGTAAGTATTCCAAACTTTGTATTTGCGATTCTTTTAATGCTTGTATTTGGTGTTTACCTGAAAGTGCTTCCGGCAACGGGACTTACAACACCGAGACATTATATACTTCCTGTTCTTGCGATGTCGGCATATCCGATTTCACAGATTTCAAGACTTGTACAGTCAAGCTACAGCGAAGCAATGAATCAGGACTATGTGGTAATGGCAAAGGCGAAAGGTCTTAAAAAGAGCACTATTACTTTTAAGCATATTTTGAAAAATGCAATTTTACCTGTAATTACAATCGCAGGTCCAATGATAGCATTCCTTCTTACAGGTAGTTTTGTAATTGAAAATGTATTTGCTATTCCAGGTATCGGACGCGAGTTTGTAAATGCGATTTCCAACAGAGATTATACGATTATTATGGGAATGACAATTTTTATCGGTGCGATGATTATTGTATGCAATCTTCTGGTTATATTATATCAGCTGTTGTTGATCCTAGAATAAAACTTTCAAAGTAGGAGGTAAGTGCCATGTTAAATAAATCAGAATATTTTGAACCGATAGACCCAGATGAAAAGAATGATGAATTTATCGCCATTGAAAGCAAGAGTTTTTTTAAAGATGTCTGTGAGAGGTTCGTAAAAAATAAAAGAGCAATGATTGCACTTGTAATATTTTTAATAATTGCACTTATGGCAATATTCGGACCGATGATTTCCCCATATTCATATGACGGAATGGATACAGCAATAATGAACCAGCGTCCGAGTGCAGCACACTGGTTTGGAACAGACAGATTCGGAAGAGACCTTTTTACAAGAGTTCTTTATGGTGCAGAATCAGTCTTATGGTTGGTATTGTTACAGCAGTGATTAATACGATAATCGGTGTTATTTACGGCGGTATCGCAGGATACGTCGGAGGACGTGTTGATATGTGGATGATGAGACTTACGGATATTCTTTATTCAATACCTGAACTTCTCTACATAATCCTCATAATGCTGATATTCGGTTCAAATGTGCGAAGCATTATTATTGGTGTCTGCGTGGCAGGCTGGATTTCAATGGCAAGAATGGTAAGGTCACAGATTATTACATTAAAAGAACAGGAATTTGCACTTGCCGCATTTGTTCTGGGAGCGAACAGCAGAAGGATTTTATTTAAACACCTGATTGTCAATTCACTCGGACAATTATTGTAACAGTAACACTTATGATACCTCAGGCAATATTTATGGAAGCTTTTCTTAGCTTCGTAGGTGTAGGTATTTCGGCACCGATGGCAAGTCCGGTACACTGGCACAGGATGCAAGAACATATCTTGAGATTTTTCCATATCAGATGATGTTTCCTGTAGCGGCTATTTGTGTAACAATCTTCAGCCTTAACTTCATCGGTGAAGGTTTGAACTCAGCATTAAATCCTAAGGGAAAGAGATAAGGAGGCACGCCTATGAAACTCTTGGAAATAAAAAATCTGACAACAGAATTTAAAACAGGACAGGGAATTGTAAAGGCAGTAAGAAATGTCAATTACAGTCTTGAAAAAGGAGAAATATTAGGAATTGTCGGTGAATCCGGTTCCGGAAAAAGTGTCGGAATGCTTTCCTTAATGGGACTTTTGGCAGACAACGGAAGAATCGTATCTGGCAGCATTATATTTGATGGTGAGGAGATTTCTCCAATAAGCGAAAAATACAAAAACAATAAAAAAGCATATGAAAAAAGAATGCAGGAAATAAGGGGCAATGATATAGGAATGATTTTTCAGGACCCGATGACATTCTTAAATCCGATATTGAAAGTCGGAACACAGATTGAGGAACAGATTTTAAGACATACAAAGTGCAGTAAAAAGGAAGCGAGAGAAAGAGCTATAGAGCTTATGAAAAAAGTCGGAATACCAAGTCCGGAAAAGAGAATCGACCAGTATCCGTTCCAGTTTTCAGGTGGTATGAGACAACGAATTATCATAGCGATTGCACTTTCATGCAATCCTAAGCTGATTATTGCAGATGAACCTACAACGGCACTGGATGTTACAGTTCAGAGCCAGATATTGGAACTTTTACAACAGATAGCCGAGGAAACGGGAACAGCGATTATTATGATAACACATGATCTCGGCGTAGTTGCAACACTTTGTCAGAAAATTAACATTATGTACGGCGGGCAGATGTTGAACACGGAACAACAGATGAGATTTTTTATAATCCTAAGCACCCATACACAATGGGACTTTTAAGAAGTATAGGAACTCATACAAACGGTGAACGTCAGTCACTTATCCCGATTCCGGGAACACCGCCTGATTTGTTAAAGCTTAATTCGGGTTGTGCGTTTATGCCAAGATGCAGTAAGGCAATGAAAATCTGTAAGGATTATATGCCATGCAGGACGCAGTTTTCAGAAGACCAGTATTGCAGCTGCTGGGAATATTGCAAAGACAGTGCAGAAAAATTGTTCAGGAACAGTCAGCAGCAGTGAATGGATGATTGGCAGAGATTATAATACTTAAAAATCAAAAAGCTTAAATCAGGGACAAAGAAACGGAGGCAGGGCTTATGACAGAAAATGTAAAGGAAAATACACCGATTATTCGTGTAAAAGAGCTTGAAAAATATTTCCTCGCAAAAAGAGGCTATATCCATATGAGCCAATATGTTAAGGCTGTTGACGGAATTTCACTCGATGTTATGGAAGGCGAAACAGTAGGTCTTGTCGGTGAGAGCGGCTGCGGCAAATCAACACTTGGCAGAACAATTATGAAAATATATGAGCCTACAGGCGGAGAAATATTTTACCGAGGACAGAATATAACGAAACTCAGTAACAAAAAAATGCACAATTTAAGAAAAAGCATGCAGATGATATTTCAGGACCCATATGCGAGTCTTAATCCGAGATTTACAATCGGTGACATTATCGAAGAACCTATGGTAATCCATAGCATGTATACAAAGGCTGAGAGAAAAGAAAAGGTTTATGAACTTCTTGAACTCGTTGGATTAAAGCCCGACCATATCAGAAGATATCCGCATGAGTTTTCGGGAGGTCAGAGACAGAGAGTTGGAATTGCAAGAACTCTTGCATTAAATCCTGATTTTATAGTCTGCGATGAACCTATATCAGCACTGGATGTTTCAATTCAGGCACAGATAATTAATCTTCTTGAAAAGATTCAGGACGAACAGGGAATTTCATATTTGTTTATCGCCCATGATCTGGGAATGGTAAAACATATAAGCCATAAAATAGGAGTTATGTATCTGGGACATCTCGTAGAATTCGGAGATGCCGAAGAGTGTATAATCACCCGCTTCATCCATACACGGAAGCACTTATGTCAGCCGCTCCTATTCCTGACCCTAAGCTGGCAAGGGAAAGTAAGAGAATCATGTTAAAGGGTGAAATACCAAGCCCTCTTGATATGCCGACAGGCTGTCCTTTTGCATCAAGGTGTCCGAGATGCAGAGAAGAATGTCTCGCAGGACCGCCAATCATGGTAAATGTTGGAGACAGAAAGGTTGCCTGTTTTGATTATTTATAATTGCAGTGTCAAAATATTGTGCACACACTTGTGCCGGCATAAAACAAATTGATTAACACGCCATAAGGCTGTTAATAGATACCCCGAACAAAAAAGGAGGAATTAATATGAGAAAAGGTTTTTTTAAGAAAATGGCAGCAGTAGTGCTGGCAGTCGTAACCACAATGACAATGTTTACAGGCTGCGGCGGTGCAGGAAGCACATCAGCTTCAACAAAATCTATTACAATTCAGGGAGGTAATACCGAAGGTGACTTAGACCCTGCGGGTGTTGCACTGGGTATGTTTATCCAGTATTCAAGACTTTGTCTCGAACCGCTTATAACATACGATTCAGATGGTAAGGTAAGCAAGGCGATGGCTGAGTCATACGAGGAAAGTTCGGATGGACTTACTTGGACATTCCATCTTAGAAAAGACGCAAAATGGAGTGACGGTTCAGCAGTAACATCAGCCGATTTTGTAAACACAATCAAGCGTTCACTTGATGGAAAGACGTCAAAATCAATATATGCGGATATGTTAAGCCCGATTGTGGGAGCCACAGAAGCATATGCAGGAACTGCATCTGTAGATAATGTCGGTGTTACAGCACCTGATGATTACACAATTGAATTCAAACTTGTAAAACCTTGTTCATATTTCTTAAAGCTCATTGCAATGCAGTGCTGTTATCCTTCAAAGGCAGGAATTGCAACAAATGAAAATGAGACATGGTATACAGACCCTAAGACAAACCTTGCAAATGGTGCATTTTACATGACCGAATATGTACAGGGCCAGTATTATAAGTTAAAGAAGAATCCTAACTATTATGATGCTGATAAGGTATATCTTGAAGATATTACAGTTAAGTTTATAGATGATGCGACAGCAGCAGTTTCAGCTTATAAGACAAACGAAGTTGATTTTGCAACAAATCTTCCGGCTTATGTAATGTCAGAGTACCAGGGCAAGAGCGATTTGGTATTACAGCCTAATATCACAACAAGATTTATACTTTTCAACGTGACAAAGGCACCATTTAACAACGATAAGGTAAGAAGAGCAATATCTATGGCCTTAGCAGAGCAGAAATCTGTAAGACAGTCGGTGATGACTACGAGGCATCAACACAGTTTATTGCAAAATACATGCTTTCTAATCTCGGAACAGGTAAGAAATTCAGTGATGAATCAGGAGAGATGGTAACAGAGGACATTGCAAAGGCAAAATCACTTCTTGCCGAGGCAGGTTATCCTAACGGAGCAGGTTTCCCTACTGTTACATACAACTATCCTAATAATGAACAGGATAAACTTATTGCACAGGCAATACAGGCACAGTTAAAGTCAGCACTTAACATTAATGTTGAACTTAACGGTATGGAATCACAGGTATGTGTATCAGAGAGAAAATCAGGAAACTTTGATATGACAAGACATAACTGGACAGCCGATTATGATGATGCAATGGATTATCTGCTTATGTGGACATCAACATCCGGACTTAATGATGCAGGAATTAAAGACGCTGATTATGACAAGCTTTGTGATGATGCGACAGCAGAACTTGATGAGACAAAGAGAAATACTATAATGCATGATGCAGAAAAGCTTCTTGTAACAGACAAGGCATATGTTGCACCGCTTGCAACAAATAAGACAATCTGCCTCTTAAATCCAAAATACACAGGTTACTCATTTGATTCAGCCGGTCAGATTCTTCTCAAGTTCATCAAGGCAGCAGAATAAAAGATAATAGTTAATAGTAACTAAAGGCATGACATGAGGGCTGCCACACATAAGTGCGGCAGCCTTTTATAACAAAGAGGGTAAATCCTCTGCTCCTGCAAGGGCAGACGTATTTTCCTTATAAAACAAGGAGGATTATTATGAGCTTAGAAGATTTAGTAAAAGACGGAATTAAGAATATACCTGCATACATACCGGGAGATACAGCAGAAAGTGTTGAAAAAAAATATGGAATCGCACCTGAAGATATTTTAAAACTTGCTTCTAATGAAAACCAGTTCGGACCTTCGCCGAAAGCAATTGAGGCAATGGCAAAGGAAGTCGGAAGAGTACATATTTATCCTGACCCATTCTGTATTGAGATAAGAAAGAAAATCGGTGTTATGAACGGATTTGATGACAGCGGCGATAATGTAGTTATTGCAGTCGGTGCGAGTGGAATTTTATCGCTTCTGGGAGAAGTATTTATCAAAAAAGGCGATGAAGTAATATTCTGTGAGCCTACATTTGGTGCATATGCGGGAGCAGTAATCCGAAATGACGGAACACCTGTAGTCCTTCCTCTCACAGAAGACTTGAAATTTGATTTAAAAGCAATGTATAACGCAATCACTGATAAGACAAAGATGATTTGCATATGTAATCCGAACAATCCTACAGGTACGGTTGTTGACAGTGAAGAATTAAAAGAGTTTATACATAAAGTTCCGAAAGATATAATCATTGTTGTTGATGAAGCTTATATCGAGCTTTCAAGCAATCCTGATGTAAAGAGTATGGTTTCTGAAATCAGCGATGATACAAATGTTGTTGTTGCGAGAACATTTTCAAAATTATATGGTCTTGCAGGCGTCAGATTAGGATATGCAATGTGTAATAAGGAAATGCATGCGATTCTCCAGAAATGCACAAGTGTATTTACAGGAAGCAGGGTTGCACTTGCAGGAGCAATGGCTGCACTTGACGATGAAGAATATATCAAAAAGACAAAAGCAGCAATGCTTGAGGGCAGAAAATATCTTACTGATGAATTTACAAAAATGGGATTTTACGTATATCCTTCCGAGACAAATTTCCTTTATGTGAATACAGGATACAATGCTGCTGAATTTGCAGAAGAATGTAAAAAATATGGCTTGATTATAAGAGGTAATTTCGATTATAGTAGAATTACAGTTGGTAGAATGGACCAGAATGAAAAAATGGTCGGAATTATCAAAAAAATAATTGAGAGCGGTGAACTTAAAAAAATATGAAAATTATGTTTATGACACTCCGTGACAGAGTGGAGAGATTTACAGATTTCAGTAATCTTTCAAAAGACTGGGAGTATGTTTTTGCAGGATATGAAAAAGATACGACAAAGCTTCTTGAAATGGGTGGTGATGCCGATGCGATACTGGCTGATGCTATTACGCCTGTTCCAAAAGAACTTATAGAAGCGATGCCGAATCTTAAAATTATTCATTCCGAGGGCGTAGGTTACGAAGGAATAAACCTTGCAGCGGCAGACGAAAAGCATATTTATGTATGTAATAACAGAGGTGCCAACAAGACCGCTGTTGCGGAACAGGCAGTAATGCTTATGCTCATGGTTTTAAGACATGCCGTTACAGGACATAACCGCGTGCTTGAGGGAAGACAGATTGAAGCAAAAGCATCTTGGAGCATGGAGGGAATTTCCGAGCTTGGAAGTATGCATGTGGGAATAATAGGAATGGGCGATATTGGCATTGAGACAGCAAAGCTTCTGAATGCATTCGGATGTCGTGTAAGCTATAACAAGAGATATCCGTTATCGCCTTCACAAGAAAAAGAATATAACGTAACATATATGAGTGCGGATGATATTTTAAAAAACTGTGACATTGTAAGTCTTCACATTCCGTCAAATAAGGAAACATTTGAGTATATGAACGAAGAGCGTTTTGCAATGATGAAAAAAGGTTCAATACTTATAAATACAGCGAGAGGTGAAGTTGTAAAAAATGAGGCACTTCTGGAAGCTTTAAAAAGCGGTCAGATTGCTGCGGCAGGACTTGATGTTCTTGCTCCGGAGCCTGTAAAAGAAGACAATATTGTAGTTAAGGCAATGAAAAATGACGGCGAACTTGCAGAAAAAATAGTGTTAGCTCCTCATATAGGTGGTCTTACAGTACAGACATTTGACAAAATATATGGTACAATATGGAGTAATTTCAAAAAAGTATGTGCAGGCGAAACTCCTGTAAATATTGTAAATCACCCATAGAAAACGGAGCTTTAAAAAGTGAGATTCTTATTGTACAAATGGAAAGTATTTAATCAGGAAGACATAAAGGCAGCATTAGAACGTGCAGGGCATGAAGTGCACGTATTTAATGCTGTCGATTTTGTGCGTGAAAAACAGGAAGAAATAGAAAATATGCTTGCTGAAAAATTTGCTGGATATGACATTGTATTTTCGGTAAATTATTTTCAGGAAGTTTCGGGTGCCTGCATGAAGGCAGGGAAAAAGTATATTTCATGGACTGTAGACAGTCCGATGCTTACGATGTATCACGATTCTGTATACAATCCGTGCAATTACATATTTATATTTGACAAGTTTAATTATATGCAATTTAAGGCAATGGAGCTTAATCACGTATATTATCTCCCTCTTGCAGTGATTCGGAAAGACTTGAGCATCTGCTTGAAAATACCAAACCGGACGAGAAGGAAAAATTCAGCTCCGATATTTCATTTGTCGGAGGATTGTACGACAAGAATTCATATGATGATATTATGAAAGCCTTCCACCTTATTTAAGAGGATATTTTGACTCGGCGTTTCGGGCACAGCTTGATATTTTCGGCGATAATATTTTTGACAGAATACTGACGCCAGATATTCTTGCAGAACTTTCTGAGTGTGTAGATTTCAGGCAGGATGAAAACAGCTTTTCCGATATAAAACTTATATTTACCAATACATTCCTGGGCTATAAAATGGCACAGACAGAAAGAATAGAGTGTCTAATCTGCTTGCAAAGGCTGCAAAGGTTGACCTGTATACAGATGACCCGGCAAAGGACAGGCTAAGAAATGTAATTATTCGTGGAACGGTCAGTTATTTTAATGATATGCCGAAAGTGTTTGCTGCAAGTAAAATCAATATGAATTTTACGATAAGAAATATTAGAAGCGGAATTCCGCTGCGTGTGTGGGACGTGCTTGGTGCGGGGGGATTTCTTCTGACTAATTTCCAGCCGGAATTTTTATCATTTTTTGAGAATGGAAAAGATATTGTATTTTATGACAGCCTTTCCGATATGCAGGCAAAAGCTATTTATTATCTTGAGCATGAGGACGAAAGAAAGCAGATTGCCGAAAACGGACATAAAAAGGTAAAAGAATTACACACGTATGATATAAGAATAAAGCAGATGCTTGAATATGTATTATGAACGGGCTGACACACTTAGAACA